>ENA-OQER01000452-OQER01000452.1-human-gut-metagenome-genome-assembly--contig:-NODE-452-length-22124-cov-18.158476_pt1 | contig 22124 bp, 27 predicted proteins | sample MGYA00242797_ERZ504639 | MGnify/ENA primary metagenome ERZ504639 (study PRJEB26092, sample SAMD00036306) | human gut metagenome | host: Homo sapiens | study: EMG produced TPA metagenomics assembly of...
TGTCCATCCTTAAAAAGGATAAAACGATCAAGGGAAGTCTCAACTTAAAAAGAATGAAAGCTGGCTGGGACGAAAATTACCTGTCAAAACTTTTGGAGGCGAACGCATTTTGATGCGTCCGCCCTGTTGGCACGCTTGAGTGTATTCTTCCACTCCCGGTTATGATTATACTTTCGGCAGAGAGCTTCAAGATAGCTGCTCTGTGTATCTTCGTCTCTGACAAGCATGAGGAGCGAGCATATATCAGCTATAGCTGACATACGATCTTCGGTAGTGTAGTTCTCTATATCCTCAGGTGTTGGCCAATACTTACGAGTACAATACCAGAAGATGAACTCTTCATCTTTCATCTGCTCAAAATGCCCTCTGTCTTTTATCCAGGAATCCGGATCTTCTTTTTTGGGCGCAGGGTAGTCAACAGGTATTTCACGCACATTGACCGTGAATCCTGCCTCGAGAGCAGCTCTACCATTTTGAAAAACATTGACTGTACCTGCAGGATATTTATTTCCTTCCTTCAGAGTATCAGCATCTGGAATGAATATGACCTTATGTGCTAACTTGAACAACTGCTTCAGCTGATTGGGTGTCCAGGCACCTCCAAGCGATGCAACTGTATTGAGGATGCCAATAGACTGCAGCTTGATGACGTCAGGACCACCCTCAACGAGGTAGAACTTATCTTGAATTCTCGCCTGCTTCTGTGCGAGGTTGATACCAAAAACGGAAGTGTCCTTGTGATAGACAATGCTGTTTTTGAGATTAAGATATTTGCAGATGTCCTTGTTGTCGCTCATGGTGCGAGCGGTGAAGCCGATAATCCGGCTCATCTTGTCATATATCGGGATGGTGTAGCGATCGCGCAACATGGCATATTTGCCACGCTCACCCTCGCCAATAAGACCGACCTGCTCCAATAAATCAAGGTCAAGAGCTTTGTTCTTGGCCCAGGTCATGAAGCCTTCTCTTGGCGCATATCCTATGCCAAACGTCTCGATGGCATCCTCACCCCAACGTTTCTTAACAGCCTCCCTTGCCTGAACAGCTCCTGGAGTGTTCTCGTGTATGCAGTCAACAAAATATGACTGAGCATAATTGAGGACTATGCGCATGGCATCCTGCTCCTTCTGTTTCTCCAACTCCTCATTGCTTGGTTTCCAATCGTCCTCAATATCCTCGTTGAGGTATTTTTTTGCCAAGTTTCGGCATGCTATTGGGAAAGGCAAGTCATTCTCTAATTTTCTGTAAAGAGAGATGACATTGCCACCAGAATGGCATCCGAAGCAGCGCCACGTATTAGTGGCTGTATCGACATAGAAAGAAGGCCCACTCTCATTATGGAATGGACAACAAGCCCAATGTCTTGACCTGCTTTTTTTGGTGAAGCTGACGCCACCATTCTCTGCGACTTCAAGAATGCTGACATCACTTATAATTCTGTCAATAATATCTTGTCTGATCATATCACGAATATTTCTTCTGCAAAAATAGATTGTAATCAGCTAAACTGAAAATACTATACTATTCTGCGCATTATTTTGGCTATATCCTGGTTAACGAAAAATCTTAGCTCCTATCGAAGTCATACTCCGCTCCAGTATAAGGTATGTCAGGGCATCCTTATATCTGCCCCCCCCCGATTGTTCCATTTACTCTTAATCTGTCTGTCTGACCAGTATCGAAACTTCATATCAGTATGTCTCATTTTTTAGGCTTTTTGAAATTAGTACACTTTGAGTTCTCCATGAAAAAATCATAATCATGATCACTCTTTATATCCTTGTATAGTTCTCGATGCGAGCACCCCCAGAACCTGCAAGTGTTTCCTTTGGCCCATGCGCAGGTTTTATGGTTCTCGACGAATGTTTTTTTCCTCATAATACGAACAATTTTCTATCAACTGATGCTCAACATAAGCCTTCAGATTTGTGCACCAAGCTCCATTGATACAGTTGCGATGAAACTTGCAATGATGGCAATTCATAAGTTGCGCTGATGAACTATCTTGATGATTTCTCTCGATGAGCGCAAGCCAAGTCGCCGAGTCATATTACGCAATTGCGACGTTACCGTATGCAATGATTTGCCTAATATATCAGCAACCTCTGAGGCTACATATCCTTTAGCGAATACTTTAGCAACTTCAGTTTCTTTCGGGAAGAACGGAGACTTGACTTTTGGATTGCATACAATATTCTCCTCCTTACAACATTTTCTGAGTGGGCAATTCACTCTCTCCAAATTCATCATTCCCTGATTGATGTCATAATTGAGAGTGTCATTAGCACCGAAGTTGCATCTAATGAATCTCTCAGTTATGAGGAACTGATGATACAGTTTATTTTTCTCACTCTTGATGAAATTATTGAAAAGATATTCATAAGCTTCAGGATATACAGTCTGTATCATCTGAGCCATTAATCTTATCAACTCAGGCTGTTCCATGTCATATCTAATGATCTCCTGGTTCTTTCCATAGAAATAAACCATACCCTGTGGTGACACGAAGAATTCTATCTGTCTTGCTTCCATAATTCATGAACTATAACTTTGTTAATAACTTCTGCATCGCGACGATTAAATTCGCGGTGCCCATTTAATTTTGTGTTGAGGGTTGCATATTTGAAATCGAACACCCTCATCAGATAGTTTAATAATTTGGCCTTTTCTTTTTTATCAAGTGATCTGTAGTAATCACTGATATTGAGTACCTCATTTTTTACATTATTTTTTTGCATAATTCAAAAATTAGTTTTAAATTTGTATGCAAAAATAAAGATAATAACTGATTTATCCTATTTTTATAGGATTTATTTCCTTGTTTACGAGGATTTTTAACTCATCAAAACGGATTTTAAGTTATGTTTAACGGAAATTTAATTGCTCGTCTTATCAAAGAGCAGAGAAAACAGGTCGGTGATATGGTCGCTTATGTGTTTGGTGGCAATTCTCATATCTCAAAAACTTACTTCAAGAACAGAACATCTATTGACAGTAAGTATCTCGAAAAGTTATCGGCTTTTTTTCAAGTGCCTATTCAGGACTTCTTCCTCACTGACGAAGAATTTGAGGATCGAGAATCACAAACAAATGTACATCACATCACCAACTCTACGGTCAATATCAATTCAAGCCCAGATGTTCTGATGGGTGTGATTGAAAACCAGAAGAAGATGATTGACCAACAAGCATCTGAAATAACCTGGTTGCGCAGCCAATTTGAACTTCTTACAGCCAGTTTAGCTAAACAATAGAGGAAGTTTCTGTCTTCGTATTATCTCGCCATACCTTATGATATATGTATAGCGAGTTTTTTTTGGCATTTTATCGGTAAAATTATCAAAAAAAACAAGACTTCGGTGTATTGAATATCAGGATTTTGCGGCCTAAAAAGCCCAAAATGGTAATCCAGTAATCCCGACATAAAAGACGAGAGGTCATTAAGCAACAGCTTATACCTCTCGATTTTTGCGTTTATTAACAACCTATCATGCAAGATTTCTTCTCTATTTCGTTTTAAACTTAGAAAAAGTCACAATCAAGGCAACAACGGCGCAATCCTTCAAGCAAAAGATATGAGGGAAATACCATTTGCCGACAGAAGGACAATAATAGCAAGATAATAATATTAATCATTAAAAACAATAACAAAACAATGAAGAAGTTCACTATCTTATCATTCGTTGCAGCCCTGATGGCTGCTTTCTCTTTCACATCGTGCAATACTGGTGGCGACTCTTACAGCGCTCCAACACTGGATCAGCAACAGTCCATGATCAATATGCTCGGCTACTCACAGGCGGGCGGAATGGTTTACTACAACGAGAACAAACTGAACACCAAGGATGTACTCGACACCATTCCTGACATAGTTGCAAGAATCACTTCAGAAACCAACAAGGACAAAGATGGCAACATCAAGAACCTGTATGCCTCTGTTTCATTCAAATTCCCAGTTTCTATCCTGAGTAAATTTGTTAATGACGACAAGTTGGCTGCAAAGATTGCAGAGATGGATAAGGTTGACATAAAGGTAAACCTCATACCTTATCTGTATAGTACACAGACATTCATCGCCAACTCTTATGACCTGGAGCTCGGCAACATCGTAACATCAGAGAAGGAATACAAGAAGGTTACCGTGAAGTTCTACAACAACTATTGCGTAGGTGGCTATCAGACCAACAACAGCACTAAGAAACAGTATTTCTGCTTCTATATGCAACCTGCTTACATCTATGTTGATGGTACACAGACAAACCTGCTGAAAGCCAACAGATTCAACGGCACAGACTTCCCACCAGTTTTCCAGTTTACTACCGACAAGAAGAACTAAGAAAACGAGGAAAAGGCTAAAAGATATTACTCTTCTGAAAAAGAAGTACTCTCTGAATGATTAAACGTTCCGGAAACGGAAAAGGGCGCACCGACAAATATCGTCGAATGCGCCCTTCTTTTATGTGTTCCTCGACCAGCAATCTGATTGAGGAATAAAGATTACAAGAGTTGATTACTCCTTACGCCAGAGCTTGCTCATATCCTCGAGGGTCTTTCCCTTTGTCTCAGGAACGAGTTTCCATACGAAGATCGCTGCAAGGATACAGATGGCGCCATAGAGACCATAGGTGAACCAATGACCGAAATCGTCGCCAGGAGTAAGGTGCATATTGAACATAGGCACGAAAGTAGAGCTGACGATGAAGTTGAATATCCACTGGAAGGCAACGGCAATAGCCACTGCAGCACCACGGATAGTATTGGGGAAGAGCTCGGCAATAAGAACCCAAGCGATTGGACCCCATGAGAACATGAAGCTGGCACTATACACCATAATACTAATCATGGTAACTGTACTCAAGGCTGCATTACCAAAGGTAAAAGCCACGCCAAGCGCACCTACAGCCATTCCTATAGAGCCAAAAATGAGCAGAGGCTTGCGTCCCAACTTCTCTACAGTGAAGACTGCCACAAGTGTGAACGATATGTTGACTACACCCATGATAACCGTCTGAACCATAGGATTGCCCATACCCATATCCTGGAAGATACGAGGAGCATAGTAAAGCACCGCATTGATACCTACAGCCTGCTGGAATACAGAAAGCATAACACCTACGAAGATGCACATGAAACCATAAGAGAAAAGCTTCTCGGTTTTCACAGTTACAGTATTCTTGATATCGTGGATAATCTCGCGGGCTTTCTCCGAACCATTGATCTTGGAGAGGATTCCGAAGGCCTTATCGTCCTGACCCACCATGACAAGATAACGGGGAGTCTCTGGCACGAAACAGATAAGGAAAGTAAACAAGCCTGCAGGCACCATCTCACTACCAAACATATAACGCCAACCAGTCTCGATAGTCCACTGAGCATCCACCATATTGGCTATGGCACCGGCCGCATCGTATATAGGATTGGCATGAGAACCCATAATCAGGAAGTTGACAAAGTAAACCACCAACTGACCGAAGATAATGGCAAACTGGTTCCAACTAACCAACATACCGCGCACATTACTTGGTGCGATTTCGCCAATATACATAGGACAAATGGCAGAAGCCATTCCCACGCCGATACCACCGAGCACACGATAGAAGTTAAACACTACGAGCAAGGACCAGTCGGCTTGTCCCTGAGGAAGGATATAGCTTTCAGGCTCCATGGATCCCCAGGCAGAGAGGAAGAAGCAAATACCCGCAAAAATAAGCGAACGCTTACGACCGAAATTGCTGGCAAAGAGTCCTGACAGTGAACTTCCAATGATACATCCTATCAATGCACTTGAAGAAGTGAATCCGTGCATAAAATCGGAGTATTCGAAATCATTAGCACCCTTAAAGAATGCCTGCAAACCCTTCTCGGCTCCCGATATCACGGCGGTATCGTAACCGAAAAGCAAGCCACCGAGAACGGCGACCATCACGATTGAGATAAGATAGGCTTTAGAGCCCTTTTGATTTTGTTCCATTTTTTATTAGGTTTTGTGACATTATTACTCTATTAATACACATTTTCTCAATAAATATTACGTATAATCTGCCTTTTTCCCCAACTTTTTTCGTAAATTTGCAACCAAATTAGATTTACACAACATGAACATAGCAGATTTTCTAAATAAGGAAGGACAAAAGAGAGGATTCTCCTTCGAGGTACTGCCCCCACTCAAGGGCAACGGAACAACAGCTCTGTTCCGCACCATCGACAGTTTGAAGGAGTTTGACCCACGCTTCATCAACATCACGACGCACCACAGCGAGTACGTATACAAGGAACTTGAGAACGGTCTGCTAACCCGTCAGCGTGTGCGTAGACGTCCTGGTACCATCGCCATTGCAGGAGCCATACAGAACAAGTACGATATTCCTGTAATCCCTCATATCATCTGCAGCGGAGCTTCTAAGGAAGACATCGAGTATGAGTTGCTCGACCTCCAGTTCTTGGGAATATCCAATGTGCTCGTGCTACGTGGCGACAAAGCCAAAGAAGACCGACAGTTCACCCCTACCCTTAATGGGCACGCCCATGCCACCGACCTTCTGAAACAGATCAGCCAGTTCAACGAGGGATTCTTTATGGACGGAACCCCCATCAAGCACCCTGGCGAGAAATTCTACTGTGGAGTAGCATGCTACCCAGAGAAGCATGAGGAGGCACCCAACTTGGAGCAAGACCTCCAGCACCTGAAAGAGAAACAAGACCTCGGTGCATCCTATGCCGTAACCCAGCTCTTCTACGACAACCAGAAGTTCTACGACTTCGTGGAAAGAGCCCGCAAAATGGGAATTACGATGCTATCATCCAGCCATCAAGCCATTCGCCAAACTCTCACAACTTACCATGGTGCCCAAGACCTTCCACTGCGACATACCGGAAGAACTGGCACAGGAGGTGCTGAAGTGCAAGACCGACGATGATGCAAAGACACTCGGCATAGAGTGGACAACCACTCAGGTGAAAGACCTCTTCGAGCATGGCTACAGTCATGTACATTTCTTCACCGTATCGGCTGTAGAAAGTGTAAAGCAGATAGCTAAGATCCTGTTTTAAGTAAACAACCATAAAAAAATATAGATGAAATTCAGCGAAGTGATAGGACAGCAGGACGTGAAAAACCGTCTGATGCAGATGGTGGCAGAACATCGTGTGCCCCATGCCCTGCTCTTCTGCGGTCCAGAAGGCTGCGGCAAGTTGGCCATGGCACTTGCCTTTGCCAGCTACCTGTTGGGAGAAAGAGAGGAGGATGCTGAAGACGACTCTCCACAGACCAGACGTGCCACCTCCATGCTTCGCAAATGGGAACATCCCGACCTGCATTTCACCTATCCTACTATTAAACTTGCCAGCATGGGCGACCATTCACCCGTGAGTCTCGACTTCGTCAAGGAATGGCGGGAGATGTTGCTCAGCGAGGCTTCCTATCCGCAAATCAACGACTGGATAAGCCGAATGGGCAAGACAAGCAGCGAGAAAGACGGCAACAAGCAAGCCATCATCACGGTGGAAGAGAGTGAAGCCATCAGCCACAACATAAGCTTGATGTCGAGCCAAGGAGGTTATAAAATCAGCCTAATCTGGTTGCCCGAGCGCATGAACATACAATGCGCCAACAAGATGCTGAAGCTCTTGGAGGAACCACCAAGACAAACCCTTTTCCTCCTGGTAAGCGAACAGCCCGAGCTGTTGCTCGAAACCATCAGAAGCCGTACCCAGCGTATCGACTTCAAGAAGATAGCTACTCAGGAACTTGAGCAGGCACTCATTGAGCGACGGGGACTCGACAGGGACACAGCACACCGCATGGCAAGAATTGCCAATGGCAACTGGAACAAGGCGCTGGAGGAACTCAATGCAGGAAACGAAAACCAGCAGTTCCTCGACCTCTTTATCATGCTGATGCGACTGGCGTACATGCGCAAGATACACGACCTGAAGAATGGTGCGACATCGTGGCGGCATTCAACCGCGAAAAGCAGAAGCGCATGCTCGACTACTTCACCCACATGCTCAGAGAGAGTTTTATGTACAACTTCCATCAGGAAGAACTCGTCTATATGACACAGGAAGAGGAAAACTTCGCCAAGAACTTCGCCCGCTTCATCAACGAGGCCAACATTATCGATATTTTCCACCTTTTCGATGAATGCAAGGCGATGATCAACCAGAATGCCAATGCCAAGATTATCTTCTTCGACATGGTACTGAACATCATCGTTATGCTCATCAGGAAATAAGAGGAAGTAAAACAAAAAAGCAACAAAAGGCGCAAGCCTTACCAATATATACAAACATAAACTATATACATTATAATAATTAGATCATCGTGGATTACAAGAATATGAAATTCAGAATGTTCAATGGTTGCGACCGAGGACTCTGCAGATGTGCAGTAGGCCGACAGGACCGCCAGCTGAACACATACGACTGGCTTGCCGACGTACCTGGCAATGCCGAGAGCACAGACCTCGTGGAGGTGCAATTCAAGAACACACGCAAGGGTTACTACCACAACGTGAACAACCTGGACTTGAAGAAGGGCGACGTTGTAGCCGTAGAGGCCAATCCAGGACACGATATTGGCGTGGTGACACTGACAGGAAGACTGGTGAAACTTCAAATCAAGAAAGCCAACCTCCGTTCTGCCGACGACATCAAGCGTATCTACCGCATAGCCAAGCCCGTGGACTTCGAGAAATGGGACGAGGCAAAGAGCCGTGAGCACGGAACCATGATTCAGAGCCGACAGATAGCCAAAGACTTGGGACTGAAGATGAAGATTGGCGATGTGGAGTATCAGGGTGACGGCAACAAGGCTATCTTCTATTACATCGCCGACGAACGTGTAGACTTCCGACAGCTGATCAAGGTGTTGGCGGATACTTTCCATGTACGTATTGAGATGAAACAGATTGGTGCGCGACAGGAAGCCGGACGCATAGGCGGAACAGGACCTTGCGGGCGAGAACTCTGCTGCGCTACCTGGATGAAGAACTTTGTCAGCGTAGGCACCAATGCCGCACGTTTCCAGGACATCTCGCTCAACCCACAGAAGTTGGCAGGTATGTGTGCCAAACTGAAATGCTGCCTTAACTACGAGGTTGACAACTATGTGGAAGCAAGCAAAAAGCTGCCTCCTAAGGATGCTCTCCTGCAGACTGCCGATGGAGAATACCATCAGTTCAAGGTTGACATTCTGGCAGGTCTTATCACCTATTCTACCGACAAGAACTTGGCTTCCAATCTGGAGACCATCAGCGCAGAACGTGCTTGGGAAATCATCAAGATGAACAAGGCAGGCGAAAAGCCTCTGAGCCTCATCGAGAATGGTAAGGCAAAACCTGCTCCAAAGTCCAGCGACCTCTTGGCGGAAGCTGACTTGAGCCGTTTTGACAAGGCGAAGAAGAAAAAGAAGAACAACAATCGCCAGAACAACCGTAAGCGTAATGCACAAGGTGACAACCGCCAGCAAGCAGACAACCGCGCAGAAAACAAACCGCAGGGAGAAAACCGTCAAGACGAAAACAGACAGCAAGGAGACAACCGTCCCAACCGTCAGCAAAACAACCGCAGACGCAACAACAACCGTCCTCGCCCACAACAGGGAGAAAACAATAAGGGAGAGGCCAATAAAGCAGAAACCAACAAGGCCGTAGCCAACAAAGGAGAAGGAAACAAAGGCGAAGCCAATAAGGGCAATGGAAACAAGGGCGGAGAAAACAAGGCTCCCAACAATGAATAACTGATGAACATTCTGTGGCTTACAACATGAGCCACAGAAGCTATAACTTCGAGAAAGAAAAGATGAAGCGCTGGGCTTATACCATATGGATAATCATGGGGCTGTAATGCTCTTTCACTCGTGCAGCGACACGCTGGTGTACGACAAATACGAGCACACTCCTATTGCCGGTTGGGAGAAGAACGACATACTGTCGTTCGACATACCACCTCTGAAGATTTCTGGCACATACGAGCAACAATTAGGGCTCAGGGTGACAGGAGTCTACCCCTTCATGGGTCTTACGCTTATCGTAAATCAGAGTATCTTCCCCAAAGGCAAACTTCAGGGTATGGAGAAAACAGAAAAATCGGATACCATACAATGCGACCTGATAGACAAGAGTGGAGCTACCAAGGGACAAGGTATCAGTTATTACCAATACAATTTTCCCATCAATGCCTATCGCTTTGCTTCCGGCGACTCTATCCACATCACCGTCAAGCATAACATGAAGCGTGAGATTCTTCCGGGCATCAGCGACATCGGAATCAAGATGAATCGCATAGGAGAATAAATGGGTAAAAAACGCAAGTACTTGCGATGACCAACGAAAGTACTTTCAATGACCAACGTAAGTACTTGCGACAGCCATCGCAAGTATCTTCATTTTTTGAGGCTATAGGGTAGCCATAATTTGGGTTACATCGGATGGCAAGATAAAGACCCACAAAATCATACAACAAAAGCGATTTCATAGGATAAAGTCGCTTTTGTTGTTTATATATATTTTTCTTGTCGATGAATCTTAAATTAGGTTCTTACCAGATTTCTTCCCGCATCGATTCTTAGGAAGATGAAAAGAAGGATGGTAAAGCCCCAGAGCGACGAGCCTCCATAACTGAAGAACGGAAGCGGGATGCCGATAACAGGAGTGAGTCCCAATACCATACCTACATTAATAAACACGTGAAAGAGGAAGATACTGAGAACACTATAACCATATACTCGCCCAAACTTGAAGGGCTGCCGCTCGGCAAGAATAATCAGCCTGATGATCAAAGCCAAGAACAGCAACAGCACTCCTGCCGATCCTAAGAATCCTTCCTCCTCACCCACGGTACAGAAGATGAAATCGGTGTCCTGCTCGGGCACAAACTTCAGTTTGGTCTGTGTACCATTGAGGAAGCCCTTTCCCTGAAGACCACCAGAACCTATCGCAATCTCACTCTGGTGCACATTATAACCCGCACCAGCCAAGTCTTCCTCCAGTCCGAGAAGTACGTTGATACGCACACGCTGATGAGGCTCCATCACATTGTTGAGCACATAGTCGGCAGAATAGAAGAAAGCCAAGGACCCTAAGGCAAACAAGGCGATGAAATAATAGTTTCTGATGCGTGCGGATAAGCCCTGATAGAACAGGAATCCAATGAGCACGAAACTTACAATCAACTGAACATAGGTCACATCGAAAGGAATGACGTAAACAGAGAAGAGCATACATCCCAAAGTGATACCGACAGTATAGAGAAGCATCTGTACCGTTTGCCGCCCATTGTGAATATAGGTGCTCACCATGCCCGTAGAAAAGATTTGCACAAGTAAGAGCACAACGAACTCGCCTACCGACGTTTGTCCATCCCACATCATCACATTTTCGTATTTCACACCCACCACGAAGTAAACCACCATAGCAACGGCAGTAAAGAGAATACTGCCAGGCATTCCTTCACGATAGAACATAAGGAAGAAGGCAGAATAGACAAGTGCAGAACCCGTCTCGCGCTGTCCCACGATACATATCATCGGAAGGATAATGATAAAGGCTGCAGCAAAGAAGTCTTTCATGCGATGAATATTGAAGCCATAGCTCGACATAAACTTGGAAATGGCAAGAGCCGTAGCAAACTTGGCAAACTCGGCTGGCTGCAGACGCAAAGGTCCAAGCACAAGCCACGAACGGGAACCCTTGATACTATGCGGATTGAAGATGGTAGCAAAGAGCAACAGTACCAAGGCGGCATAGATGACATAAGAGAAGGTGTCGTAGAACCTGTCATCGAGCAACAAGATAATGAAACCGAGCGTGATAGAGGTTCCTATCCAGATAATCTGCATACCCGAACGAGAACCAAGACTGAAAATATCATTGTCGCCATAGGTATAGCTGGCACCACAGACACTTATCCATCCAAAGGTGAGAAGCGCCAGATAAATGCCTATCGTCCACCAGTCGAGCGAACGAAGCACACCTTGTTGTCTGTTATCTGATTGAACCATATTACTTATTCAAATATCGCAAATCGAGCGAGTTTGGGTTATTAAAAGTTGAAGAAGAGAGGCGCTTCCTGTTGCTTAAGATGAAGCGCCCATCTCCCTGATATTTCTATCTGCTGCTTGAGCCATAGGCAATTCTTCGTGCCTGCATCTGTGCGGCAAGAGCCTCAGAAGCTGGCGACAGCTTGCCTTTGATATATTGCTCCATCATGAGTCCACCAATAGGCACACCATAGTCGGCTCCCCAGCCACCGTTCTCAACATATACTGCGATGGCTATCTGAGGATTGTTCATCGGTGCAAAACCCATGAACACAGAGTGGTCGTGACCACGGTTCTGTGCAGTACCGGTCTTGCCGCATGGTTCAAAGTCATAACGGGCAAGCATCTTACAGGTTCCCTTCAAGCAGAGCTGCGCATACCTGCCACGACATAGTTGTATGCCTTTTTCGAGGCCATGGTGTAATGACGAGGAGTATAGAGTGTATCGAGCGGCTCACCCTTCACCTTGCGCACCACATGAGGCGCATAATAATATCCTCGGTTAGCGATGGTGGCTCCAAGATTGGCTATCTGCAGAGGAGTGAGGTTGACCTCACCCTGTCCGATAGAGATACTGATAATGGTGAGTCCGTTCCATGACCCTCGGTACGCCTTGTCGTAGAACTCGGCATTAGGAATCAGTCCTCGTTTCTCGCCAGGCAGGTCGATACCAAGTTTGTATCCGAATCCCATACTCTTCATATAGTCGCGCCAGGTGTTCATAGCCACTTGCACATTGGGATACTTGCGCCTGTTGCCCATCATATAATAGAGTCCCCAACAGAAGTAGCCATTGCAGGAGGTACTGATGGCATCGACGAGAGCTATAGGAGAAGGATGTCCGTGACAGCTACATGCAGTCCGCGATAAGAGAATCCATGATGACAGGGGAAAGCTGTACCCGGCGTGATGATTCCTTCGGTGAGGTATGTGAGCGCCTGAGTAGTCTTGAAGGTTGAACCCGGTGGATACTGACCCATGATACTTCTGTTGAGCAACGGCTTCCAGGGGTCGTGCGAAAGGTAACGGTGCATCTTTCCGCGCATCTTTCCTACCAACCTACGTGGATCATAAGAGGGCGACGACACCATGGCAAGCACTTCGCCCGTCTTGGGATCGATGGCTACAATACTGCCTATCTTGCCTTGAAGGAGTCGCTCTCCAAGAGCCTGCAGATTCAGGTCGATGCCCAGAGTAAGGTCTTTGCCTGCCACAGGACGCTGATCGAACTTGCCACGCTGGTAACTTCCCTGTATTCGTCCGTGCGCATCACGAAGTTTGATTTTGATACCCTTCACTCCCCTGAGCTCTTTCTCATAGTATTTCTCCACACCGAGTTTACCGATATAGTCGCCTGGCTGATAGTAGCTGTCATCTTCTATATCGCTCTCCGAAACTTCTCCCACATCTCCGAGCACATGGGCAGCATAGGGACCGGTGTATTCACGTATGCTTCGCTTCTGCACATAGAAACCTGGGAAACGGAACATCTTTTCCTGGAACACACTGAAGTCCTTATCGGACAACTGTCCCATGAAGAGCTGCTGGGTGTAACGCGAATAACCGGGATTTTTGGAACGGTCCTTGATATCGTTCATTCGCTTGATGAAGAACTCTTTTGTAATGCCAAGCGAGTTGCAGAAGTCCATCGTGTCGAGTCTTCCACTCTCCTCGTTCATCACCACCATGATATCATAAGACGGCTGATTGTACACCATCAGTTTGCCGTTTCTGTCGTAGATGGCTCCACGTGACGGATATTCCACCTGCTTGAGGAAGGCATTACTGTCGGCATTCTTCTTATAGTCGTCGCTCATAATCTGCAACGTAAAGAGACGAATGATGTAAATGGTCACAATTCCTATGGCCACTCCACCTATCACAAACTTACGTTTTTCGAGATTATAATCGATCATAATAACTATTTATATAATATGCCCTATTTTTTATATATTTTACCCTTACACCTTATTATTATATATACCTTATTATATATATGTATCATTCTATGCATGCATAGAGTATGATTCGTTCTCCGTCAATTTCGTAGAGAGAAGGCGAAAGGGAAAAACTACTTGCGCACATTCTCTATGGCCATCAGCAACATATAGGTGAGAGCAGCACTTCCCACGATACATTCTATCCACTGCAACCAGTTGAAGAAATTGAAAGTCTCGAGTGTAAAGAAGAGCAGGCAATAAATCACCACGATGATGAGCGAATACCAAAAGTAAGAACTTCCAAGCGTGCGCACGCCAGGAAGCAAGTCGTCAGAACTGTCACGGGGCAGGAACAGCTCGAGCAGATAAGGCTGCAAGAGAGCTATTGCCGTCATAGAGCCAGCAGCCACACCCGGAGTGTTGGCGAAGATGTCGACTCCCAATCCCAGGGCAAAACTCCACAATAACATTTGCCAACGAGGCGTGTTACGACGAAAGTGGAGCACGAACATGATGTACAGAAGCGGTGTGGCGCAATGGAAAAGATGTATATGGTTACACACCAGTCCTTGCACCAGCAGGAGAACAAAGAATACTCCCCATCGCTTTACTATATCTATACTCATTTTTCAAAAAGAATTGAAAAAGTGTTGTCTTTAAAATCTGTTTTGTTTCTGCGAAACGGCAGAGTGCATTACTGTGGCTTGATGGAATCCTGTGCAGCCCGCATCAGTCGATACGTTCCTGCAAGCAGAATCATCAACAAGGCACACATCGCGCAAGCAGCAAAATCGGTAGACAACTTAACCTGTACACGATATGACAGTCCGTCTGCCGAATTGAACACATGCAGAACTTTTCCCACCATGACTCCTGGAGGGAAGACCGATGAATATCCACTCGTCACCACATTGTCGCCCAACTTGAAGTGAGCATGTCTTGGCACGTCCTCGAGATAAGCCAGCTGTGAGGAGCCACCTCGCCAGCGCAGATAGCCGAAATAGCCACGGCGCTGTATGGTACAGCTGATATTGGAATGGCTGTTGAGAGCTGGGATGACGATGCTGTAATGTTCAGACACCAAGTAGACAATGCCTACCACGCCCATGCCACAAACCACGCCCATATCGCGCTTCACTCCATCGGCAGAACCCTTATCTATAGTGATAAGGTTGTCGTATCTGTTCACCATATTGGCGACGACCTTTGCCGGAATAAGCCTGCATCCCTGAAAGGGGACCATGCTTGACAAGCGTGTCACTGCAGCTTCCTGACTGCGGGTAAGGCGGGCGATACTGTCGTCCAGCATTCTTACCTGCTGTTCCAGGAAAGCATTGCGCTGAGTGAGCTGACTGTTGACGCCTGACAGCGAGAAGTAACTCTCCACAGCCGAATCCCACTCATACACCTTGCCCGTAACGGCGTTGGCCGACGAGAACCACACACTGCCCTGATAACTGTTGTATCTGAAGAGCAGTACCATGCTCACTACCTCAAGCACCAGGAACACAAACCAGTGGTTGTGTTTCGCCAGAAACTCTGTAAGGTTGTGCATACGCTATAGTTTCTCTGAAATTCAGATTTTCAATTATCTCATCAGGAACGAGAAGCGGTCTACATTCTTCAACGCGATGCCGGCACCCTTAGCCACACTGTGCAATGGGTCTTCGGCAATATGGAAAGGAATGTTGATCTTGGCTGTGAGACGCTTGTCGAGTCCACGGAGCAAAGCTCCACCACCAGAGAGCCAGATACCATTCTTCACGATATCAGCATAGAGCTCAGGAGGAGTGTTCTCAAGTGCTGAGAGCACAGCATTCTCAATCTTTGCCACAGTCTTGTCCAAGCACTGAGCTATCTCCTGATAGCATACAGGCACCTCCATAGGCAGAGCAGTGATGCGGTTAGGACCATGAACAATAAAGTCTTCTGGAGCCTCATCACCCAGATCGGTAAGAGCAGAGCCTACATGTATCTTGATACGCTCGGCCATACGCTCAGACACCTTCACGTTGTGCTGACGGCTCATGTACTCCTGAATATCAGCAGTCAGGTCGTCACCTGCTGTACGGATGGAGTTGTTGCTCACAATACCGCCAAGTGAGATGACAGCAATCTCGGTGGAACCGCCACCTATATCAACTATCATGTTTCCCTCTGGCGCCTCCACATCGATACCGATACCGATAGCTGCTGCCATAGGTTCAAAAATCAAGTAAACATCACGTCCGTCGGCATGCTCGGCAGAATCGCGTACAGCACGGAGCTCCACCTCGGTAGAACCAGAAGGCACACCAATTACCATACGGAGTGAGGGAGAGAAAAGACGGCTTCCTGTATGCACCATCTTGATAAGACCGCGCATCATCTGCTCGCATGCAGTAAAGTCGGCTATCACACCATCACGCAAAGGACGGATAGTACGGATATTGTCATGAGTCTTCTCGTACATCATCTTAGCCTTCTCACCTACAGCAATCATCTTGTCTGTACGGCGGTCGAGGGCTACAACAGAGCTCATCCACCACAATCTTATCATCGCTGATAATAATGGTGTTGGCTGTTCCCAAGTCCATTGCGATTTCCTGAATAAATGAAAAAAATCCCATTTTCTTTTGTAATTACTAATTGTTTATTTTAAGCTTAAAATATCTACGCCAGCACTAAAGCTTGACGCACATTACTTAGCGAACCAAGCGTGGATAGCTGTATCGTAGTGTGAGCTTACGCCAAAGGCACGCTCTGCAAACATTTTGCGATCCTCGATATCGGTCTCAGCACCTTTCTTCTTCAAAATATCGAGCAGCACACTGTACTCAGCCTTGCTGGGCACGATAACAACATCCTTGAAGTTCTTGGCTCCGGCACGGATCAGAGAGATTCCGCCTATATCGATCTTCTCAATGATATCGGCATCACTTGCACCGCTTGCCACAGTCTGCTCGAAAGGATAAAGGTCTACTATCACGAGGTCGATGCTTGGAATCTCATACTCCTTCATCTGCTCCTGATCGCCCTCATTGTCGCGACGCGCAAGAATACCTCCGAATATTTTGGGATGAAGAGTCTTCACACGTCCACCGAGGATGGATGGATAAGTGGTTACATCCTCCACTTTCTGACATTCATAACCGAGTGACTCGATAAACTTCTGTGTACCACCGGTGCTCAAGAATTTAACACCCTCTTCATTCAACTTGGCAAGGAGTTCATCCAAGCCGTCCTTGTGAAAGACAGACACTAAAGCTGTCTTGATTTTCTTTGTTTCAGCCATTGATTTCTACTTATTTGAAATAATGGTGCAAAGGTACAAATAATATTTGAGCCCACCAAAAATCACTCGTGTTATTATTAGCTTTTTAACGCAAGAACGATGTTTCTTGACCTGAGTTAACCCTAAAAGCCATTTCTGCCATCTTTTAAGACCATAGCTGGTCATCTATTAAGACCGAAGCCGGTCGTCTATTAAGACCAAAGCCGGCCATCTATTAAGACCAAAGAGAATCATTCACAAAGTACAAAACTCGTCTCCCGGCAAGCGCCCGATTACCGACACATTGACAGCATTTTCAACTATAAATGTCTAAAAAACAACGAAAAGCAAGACAGAATGTCAGCATTCTGCACCTCGGCACACATTTCGCTTCAACGGTTGGCAAGCAACAAATAACATAACGAAACAAATAAAACAAGAAAGGAGAAATATATGACATTCGACAAATTTACAATCAAGGCGCAAGAAGCGGTGCAAGCCGCTGTGAACACAGCGCAACGAAATGGTCAGCAGACCATCGAGCCGGTGCATCTTCTCAGCGGAATCATCGAGAAAGCACCTGATGTGACCAACTATATCTTCCAGAAGCTGGGCATGAACGGAGGACAGATCTCCATGCTCCTGCAGCAGGAATTGCAGCATCTTCCCCGCGTACAGGGTGGCGGACAGCCATACCTCTCCAATGACACCAATCAGATATTGATCAACGCCGAGGATACTGCCAAGAAGATGGGCGACGAGTTCGTAAGCGTAGAGCCTATTCTGCTCGCCATTCTGAAAGGCAATTCTACAGCAGCCCGCATCCTGAAAGATGCCGGCGCCAACGAGAAAGACATGCTCGCTGCCATCCAGCTCTTCGTCAGGGACAGAACGTGAAGAGCCAGAGTGCAGACGAAAACTATCAGAGTCTGGAGAAATACGCCAAGAACTTGGTTGAACAAGCCAGAAGCGGAAAGCTCGACCCCGTAATCGGACGTGACGAGGAGATACGTCGCGTGCTCCAAATCTTATCAAGAAGAACGAAAAACAACCCAATCCTTATCGGTGAGCCTGGTACTGGTAAAACCGCCATCGTTGAAGGACTTGCCGAAAGAATCGTACGTGGCGACGTACCGGAGAACTTGAAGAACAAGCAGCTCTATTCGCTCGACATGGGCGCACTGGTGGCTGGTGCTAAATATAAAGGCGAATTCGAAGAGCGACTGAAGAGCGTCATCAAGGAAGTGACCAACGCCAACGGACAGATTATCCTCTTCATCGACGAGATTCACACCTTGGTAGGTGCCGGCGGTGGAGAAGGCGCCATGGATGCTGCCAATATTCTGAAGCCTGCATTGGCACGTGGCGAGTTGAGAGCCATCGGTGCCACCACCCTCAACGAGTATCAGAAATACTTCGAGAAGGATAAGGCTTTGGAACGTCGTTTCCAGACCGTAATGGTCAACGAGCCTGACGAGGTGGACGCCATCAGCATTCTCCGAGGCATCAAGGAGCGTTATGAGAACCATCACAAGGTTCGTATTCAGACGACGCCTGCATCGCAGCTGTCAAACTTTCTGAACGTTACATCTCCGACCGATTCCTGCCAGACAAAGCTATCGACCTGATGGATGAGGCTGCTGCCAAACTCCGTATGGAGCGCGACTCCGTGCCTGAGGAACTGGACGAGATTACACGTCACCTAAAGCAGTTGGAGATAGAGCGTGAGGCCATCAAACGCGAGAACGACCAGCCTAAGATTCAGCAACTCGACAAGGAGATTGCCGAGCTGAAGGACAAGGAACGCGACTTCCGTGCAAAATGGGAAGGAGAGAAAGACCTCGTCAATAAAATTCAGCAAGACAAGCAGGAGATTGAGAACCTGAAGTTTGAGGCTGAGCGCATGGAACGTGAAGGCAATTACGAGCGCGTGGCTGAAATTAGATATTCTAAGCTGACTGCTCTCGAAGAAGACATCAAGCGCATCCAGGAACAACTGAAGAGCACTCAAGGTGGCGAGGCCATGATACGCGAAGAGGTTACTGCCGACGATATTGCCGAGGTGGTAAGCCGCTGGACCGGAATACCTGTAAGCCGTATGATGCAGAGTGAGCGTGAGAAACTGCTCCATTTGGAGGAAGAACTCCACAAGAGAGTCATCGGTCAGGACGAGGCCATCACCGCCGTGAGTGATGCTGTACGCCGCTCACGTGCCGGCTTGCAAGACCCGAAACGTCCTATCGCAAGTTTCATCTTCCTCGGCACAACCGGTGTGGGTAAGACTGAGCTTGCCAAGCTTTGGCAGAATATCTCTTCAATGACGAGTCGATGATGACACGTATCGATATGAGTGAATATCAAGAGAAGTTCAGCGTCACCCGTCTGATAGGTGCGCCTCCAGGATATGTAGGCTATGATGAGGGTGGACAGTTGACAGAGGCTGTTCGTCGCAAACCATACAGTGTGGTTCTCTTCGATGAGATTGAGAAGGCTCATCCCGATGTCTTCAACACCCTGCTTCAGGTATTGGACGACGGACGACTGACCGACAACAAAGGCCGTGTAGTAAACTTCAAGAACACCATCATCATCATGACTTCCAACGCAAGCCGTGATATGTTGAGAAAGACCTTCCGTCCGGAGTTCCTGAACCGTATCGACGACATCATCACCTTCAAGCCTCTCACCAAAGAGCAGATTGGCCAGGTGGTTGAGCTTCAGATGAACAGAGTCAAGAAGATGTTGGCTCCTCAGGGCTTCGAACTTCGCTGGACTCCTGCCGCCATCCAATATTTGGCAGAGGTGGGCTACGATCCAGAGTTTGGCGCACGCCCTGTAAAGCGCGCAATACAAGACTATGTATTGAACGACTTGAGCAAGAAGATTCTCGCCGAGGAAGTCAGTCGTGAGAAACCTATCACCATCGACCACACAAAGGAAGGCGGATTGCTATTCGAGAACAAGTAATGTTAACGACAGAAAGAGAAACAACTACGCTACTTGCGTAAGTTGAACCATCATAAGATAAGAGGGTGTGTCATAAGTTCATGACACACCCTCTTTTTGGTTACATAAACTTTTCAAAAATGGGGAAGTTAAAGAAATGACCGCCAAGCAGACTGACGACCGTAACAAGACAGACAGTCTGCAACAGATGACAGCAACCTACAAAAAAAATAGAAAGATAATATTATTTTGCTCTACACAAGAAAAAAGAAAGATCTTTCAACACAAGCTGGCAGAAAGCACACAAAGACTAACGAGAGCATCACCATCTTCACTTGTTTTCCAAACTCACACAAGTACTCGTTTAAGAAGTATCGTCGCTGAGCATCAGACTTTTAAACCTCTGCAAAACCTGCAAACACATACACAAAAAGGCGATACAGAAAGCATAAACAGAAGGACAAAAAAAATGCCCCGACATCACGTCGGGGCAATTCTTACGTTTTTGAATGTTTCAGCAGTTTTGTGTTTTTTATGTAGTTATGATCTTTTTGAAAATCAGTTTGTGTTTCTTTTCGAGTGCAAATATAATACAAATAATTGATTTAAATCAAATATATCTTTTTTTTTTACGCAAAAAATCACGTAAACGTTTGCGGTATTTGCTTCTCTTTATGCGTACCCAACAAGGTAATTTTATAGCTTCTATCAGAATCATGCAATAGGCTTCAACTGCTTACGAAGCCGCTTTCATTGCTCTACGAAATAGGCTTCATTGACTATCGAAGCCGCTTTCATATTTCGAGGCTTTTCTATTCAATGTGGTTTAACGATTTTAGTTGACCACTCTGCGCATTATTGATAATATGAGTTGACTCAGTTATTACTTATTTATAATTCACGTTGACTTACTTAATATTTAGTCATATTTGTAGTTGACTACTTATGTCTATAGTCACAAATGAAGTTACCCTTCATATCTCAATAAAGAAACATGTTGGGGACAATCCTGAGCGTAGCTCCTTGGTAAGTTTGGGTTGGGCTCGATGCCCAACTCAACTTTTTTACGTTGGTGGCTTAAACCATCACGTAGTTCCTTGGTTGTGCAAAGATACAAAAATATCCTAAGCAACCTTAGCTTTTATCGCTTTTTCTCTGTAACTTATCCACTTTTTGTCAAATTCACCTCTTTTCTTTGCTGCCTCACGAGGAGTCAAACCATCAAGGCTCAAATGCGGGCGCTCTTCATTATAGAAGCGGATGGCAGCTTTGACAGCCTCCGAGACCTCTAACATAGAAGTAAACGACATGCCTTTCAAAAGTTCATTCTTGATAGTGTTGTTGACCCTTTCGGCAACGGCATTGTCCTTAGGATTGCCAGTTTCTGTCATACTAATTTTTATACCATATTTCTTGAGCAAATCTGTATATTGGTAACTTGCATATTGAACTCCACGGTCAGAATGATGAATCAATTGACTAAGGTCATTTCCCTTATAGTGATCTAAAGCCATCTTGAGGCTTCTATGGCATAAATAGCCTCTAACGTCGGGGCAACACTATACCCAACTATCTCCTTTGTGTAATAATCCGTAATGAGGGCAAGGTAACAGAACTTGTACTCGCCGCTTTCTGGGTCGAGATAATATGGTATATACGTTATATCACTGACTATCAGTTGGCATGGGCGGTTGGGAAGCAAATCCTTAACAATATCTGGATACAATGGAAGGTCATGGGTGGAGTCTGTTGTCTTCACCCTACGTTTTACCTTTCGTACCTTTAGATTGTATTTCTCGACTATGTCGTAAAAGCGGTTGTAGCCAACACTTCTATATACGCCAAATTGTCTTTGATACATAAGCCAAAGTTTATTGCCGCCTATGCCTGGATCTTTCTTGCGGATATCCTTGATGAACTCTACAACGAAAGACTCTTGGGCAGC
>ENA-OQER01000454-OQER01000454.1-human-gut-metagenome-genome-assembly--contig:-NODE-454-length-22105-cov-3.535672_pt1 | contig 22105 bp, 25 predicted proteins | sample MGYA00242797_ERZ504639 | MGnify/ENA primary metagenome ERZ504639 (study PRJEB26092, sample SAMD00036306) | human gut metagenome | host: Homo sapiens | study: EMG produced TPA metagenomics assembly of...
CGGATTGAAAGGAGAGTAGGGAGTAGTCCACTTTCTTTCAGTTCGGTTTCTATTTCTTCTTTCAGATTATCTTCAGACTGGTAGGTGATTTTGTATACAGTACCGAATACAAAGCCTTCATCCGTACGGAAAGGTGCTTGCTTTTTTAGAATAATAATTGTTCCTATTATCAGAATTGCTAGAAACGGCAATTGCATGCTAATTTTTTTATTCATACCTGTATTTTAGTTAAGAAAGAAATAAATGTTCTATTAAGATTTTAACACCGATAATAATCAGAACCAAACCTCCCCATAATTCCATGCGCAGGTTGAAACGCTTGCCGCAAAATACACCTATCAGACTTCCTAATGTTGAGATAACAAAAGAGGTAAAGCCGATGATGCCAATGGGAGAAAGAATGGAAGTGAAAGAGTTCATTCCTACAAAAGCAAATGATATACCGATGGCCAACGCATCAATGCTGGTTGCTATAGCCAGCGTAACAACCACTTTTAATTTAGTGGGGTCGAAGCAGCATTTGTCTTCATTGCTGAAACTCTCTTTAATCATACGCCCTCCCAGGAATGCCAATAACCCAAAAGCGATCCAATGGTCGTAATCCTCTATCAGGTGGCTGAAGCGGCTGGCGGCAAACCAACCGATAAGCGGCATGACGGCCTGGAAAAGACCGAAGAAGAATGCCATAATAAAAAAAAGTGCGCCAGCAAATGCGACGCATGATAATTCCGCTTGTTATGGAAACAGTGAAACAGTCCATAGCAAGGCTGATGGCAAGGAGCCATATTTCTAAAGTTGTCATTAGTTAAAATGGTAATTTGTATATTAAACTGTATGTACTCCTAAGTTAGTCGAGTTGTTCTTTCCGAAACCGGGAATATACCAAGGCTCGGTGTGTTCCGTCTTTTTCATGTTCATGCGTATGCGGTAGCGCAGTGACCAGCCCATATAGAAATTCTTGTATACATTTACCTTTATTCCTGCCAGCAGTTCGGCCCAGGTTACTGTGGTTTTAACTCCCTCATAACTGAAGGGGATTTCCGGAAATCCCCATGTAGGGTCTTTCATTGTCGGAGCATCTACATCGTATGAAAAGAGGTGAATCCGTAACGTATGCCTCCATACAGAAAACCAGGCAGATAGGGCTTCTTGAAAAAGAAGTTGTAGTTCATACCTATACGGAAATAGGGAGCTGAGGCTTTATAATGTATATTGGTACCGTCATCAGTAGTGTCGGTGGTTCCATATCCAATTTCAGCTACGGGGACATAACGGTTTTTCAAATTGACCTCTACGCTGATTTCTGTACTTGTAATGTCACCTCCAAAAATTTTGCTTCCCAGGCCAAATATATCTATACCGATAGTAGTTCCCTGATAGAAGGGTACCTTTTCTTCCTCTATGGTTGTTTTTTTTTCTTGTGCCGCCAGTGTGGGGCTGTACAATAGCATACTACTCAGTAGCGTTAACAACGTAATATATGTTGAAATTCTTTTTTTCTTCATTATTGATGTCCGGATTTACAGTCTCGATAGATTTTAAGTTATAAGTGGTGTATTTAATGTCTTCCACTTTATAAAACATCATGGTGCCACATTCTATATTCTGCAAGTAGGGGATATTCTGGTGAATGAGTATGATGGTGTCACGCATCTTTTCCGTATAATGCAATACGTAGGTAGTTTTTGATGTATAACTCAAAGGCAGGCTCATACTGCTTTCCGCTTTATTGAATATCGTGTCATTCATCAATGAGTCTTTTACTACAGTTTCCTTAATAGTTCCATCTTCCAGTGTGTCACGTACAATCACATCGGTAGTGATAAATCCAGTGACGTCAAAAGCTGGACTGAATTTCACAGCTTGGTGTGTTTCTGCATCCAGAAGTCGAAATGGGCAAAGGAATTGGTGGTAAGCGGACAATCGCTTTCCCCACAGCTTTGCATCAAGGTGCTTACGGTAATCAGGAGCAATAAGATAATGGCTGGTAGTCTCTTCATTTTAAAACTCTTTCTCTATTTTATAATTATTGCGTTCAGGAGCATTCCGGGCTATCAGTCTCCTATGAATCCTGCCAGAAACAGTTGGGTTCCCAAAATCATCAAAGTTAGGGCCAGATAGAAGTAAGGAGAATCAGTAATTAATATATAAGGTAAACCATGTGACAAGGCATATAGCTTGTTTGCTCCGATGATAATGACGGAAATGAAACCAAGAATAAACATCAATGATCCCATAAACCCGAAGAAGTGCATCGGCTTGATACCGAATTTGGATAAAAACCACAGAGTGATGAGGTCTAGATAACCATTGAAGAAACGGTTTAATCCGCCAAATTTTGTTTTACCGAATTTCCGTGCCTGATGGTGTACTACCTTCTCGGCTATCTTAGGAAAACCTGCATTCTTTGCCAGATAGGGGATATAGCGGTGCATTTCACCGTATACTTCGATGTTCTTTACAACATCACGACGATAAGCTTTTAGTCCGCAGTTAAAGTCATGCAGATTCTTGATGCCTGAGACGGCACGTGCTGTGGCGTTGAATAGTTTGGTCGGAATGGTTTTTGATAACGGGTCATAGCGTTTTTGCTTGTATCCTGATACTAAGTCGTAGCCGTCTTCTGTAATCATTCTGTATAATTCCGGTATTTCGTCCGGGCTGTCCTGCAAGTCGGCATCCATTGTAATCACCACATCACCTTGCGCCTTTTCAAAACCACAATACAAAGCAGGGGACTTGCCGTAGTTCCGGCGGAATTTAATACCTTTTACGTTGTCCGATTCCGAGCGTAGTTTCTCAATCACTTGCCAGGAGTGGTCGGTGCTGCCGTCATTGACAAAAATAACTTCATAGTTGAAGTGGTTGGCATCCATTACACGTTGAATCCATGCGAATAGTTCCGGCAAAGATTCTTCTTCGTTATACAAAGGAATAACTACAGATATATCCATCTTTTATTCATTTTTCTTTTTACGCATCACGATCAATGCCGTAGGGATAGCCATTAGCATCCCGTAAAACATATTTTGTGATATCAGTTGAAATGTCATTTCCAGCGGGGTAAGTCCCGACAGTAAATCTATCGCTTCTTCAAATTGGTTTAGTGAGGTTGTCAGTTCGGGTCCGGCAGTTTCTTTGAACTGATTTAAGATGGAGCGGTATGCCTCGAATACGAACCCGCCATCTATATAGCGGAAGTAGATGTAATGCACTACCGCTACAAATAGAGAGGCGAACATATACATAAAGGTAGTGAATAGAAACGCACGTGAAAAAGTGATGCTTCCGCCACAATGCCGTTCTCTGAACTTTTTGGCAAATATGTATCCTAAAAAGGGTACTCCTATAGTTAAGACTATAAAAAGTAATTGTAGGAAAGGTATTCTCAATCCTAGTGGGAAGAGCATGAATTTGAAGGCCCATAAAAGACCCATGCCCGTACCATAGCGCATGCGCATTCCTGCAAAGTCGGTTTATAATTCGTCATTCTTTATTAATAAGTGCACAAAAGTACTTCTTTTACGGGAATCCGTCCTATAGTTATGGGTGAAAAATGTATTTTTTCTGCTAAAATCAAAAAAAAAAGTATTCGAAAGTATTGTAGTTTTGAAAATAATGTCTACCTTTGCACTCGCAAAACAAAAATGGGTAAGTCCTATACGGCCAGCTCCTGATGAATCCTCCAGGGCTTGATCGCAGCAAAGGTAGTTGGTTGTAGCGGCGCGATATAGTAAGCTTACCCACCCGCCTCTTTAGCTCAGTTGGCCAGAGCACGTGATTTGTAATCTCGGGGTCGTTGGTTCGAATCCGACAAGAGGCTCAGAAAAGCGAGAAGGACGAAGAAATCTTCATTCTTCTCGCTTTTTTATTATATTTGCGCTGATATTAGTTTTAAGGTTGGTACAACCGTTATTTAAGAGTTCTTTTGTATGATAGAGTCACAGATTGCGGCAAGAGTATTGCCGTCTAAATGCCGTGAAGCGGTAAAGGTTCTTTTGCAGGAAGTGTACGGATATGAAGATTTCCGTAATTTAGAAGTTTATGATGACTTGTTCAAAGGTAAGGAAAAATTGCAATTGTCTCAAGGGCAATTAATTGAGGAAGTCATCATGGAAGCTGAAAAAGGGATCAAGGGTGATTCGTCTGTTCATAATTTGCTCCTGACTGCTCCGACCGGGGCTGGAAAATCATTGTTGTTTCAGCTCCCTGCCATTTATCTGGGTAATGAATATAAGCTTCTTACTCTTGTGGTTTCTCCGCTGAAAGCATTGATAGTGGACCAGGTTGAGGCGTTGCAGGAGTTAGGATATGAACGTGTGGCGTATGCTTCGTCCGATCTTTCACCTGAACAAAAGAACGAAGTATATCGTCGTGTCCGTGACGGGGAGGTTGATCTTTTTTATCTTTCCCCTGAATTATTGTTGGCGTATGATATTAGTTATTTCGTAGGTGAACGCCGCATTGGATTGGTAGTAGTTGACGAGGCTCATACCGTGACTACTTGGGGTAAAGAGTTCCGGGTGGATTATTGGTTTCTAGGGCGTCATCTGGAAGCTTTAAAGAATGCGTTGGGATATGTATTCCCTGTTTTTGCATTGACAGCCACTGCTGTGTGGAATCCCAAAGGTGGGAACGATATGATTTTTGATACCATCCGGTCGTTGCATCTTGCTCCGTGTGCCTTGTATGTGGGCACGGTGAAGCGTGAAAATATTGGCTTTGACATTACCGCCATGACCATAGAAGAGGGAGAGACCTACGATAAGGCCAAGCAACGTACTGTTGCGCCGGTGGAGGATTTTCTGGACGGGCATAAGACTATTATTTATTATCCTTTTGCCGGAGGTATAGATATGAAACTGAAGACTTGGGTGTATCCGGCTAACTGGCATTGGGTGGCATCTTATTATGGTAAAAAGGATAAAGAGCAAAAAGCCGAAATTATACAAGCTTTTAAGGAGGGTGAGAAAAAAATAATCGTTGCTACGAAAGCTTTTGGCATGGGGGTGGATATCAGCGATATTGACCGTGTGTATCATGTGGCTCCATCCGGTACCTTTGTCGATTATATTCAGGAGATTGGCCGTGCAGCCCGTGATAAGAACATTTCTGGTGTGGCAGCGACGGACTTTAATGAACGCGACTTTTATTATATGAAACGCCTGCATTCTGCAGGTGCCATCTCCCAGGAACAGTTGGGGATGATTCTGAAGAAAGTATGGGAAATATATCTGATGAAAGGCTGTAGTGATGAAATGCAGATGTCTTTATCCGATTTTGAATTTGCAGTGAGGCTGCCTCGTAAAAAGAACAAGCTGGAATATGAATCGGATTTGGAGCAAGTCATCAAGACGGCTTTGTTATGGATAGAAGAGGATCTGAGTTTCCGGCATGGCGGTTCTCCTGTTGAAATCAATTCACAGACTCTGTTTGCCGATGGCTATGTACAGGAAAAGACGGGTGATGCCGCTTTCCGTAAAAAATACAAGCAGTATATGGTTCCCGTGGAAGGGGTTGAAGGAGTCTATAAGGTGGCTTTTGAATCTTTGTGGGAAAATTGTTTCTCGGAGATGGGGTATCGTGAGTTTAAGCGCGATTTATACAATGGAAATCTCTTTGAGGGAGTTCGTGCGGCTGCTGTGGGTAAGCATGATGTCTTGTTAAAAGAGAGTGCAGCGGATATCTGCTTTAAGCTGGCAAGTCTCTTGAAGAGTTTGAAAGACTTACTGACGGTGAGTCTGTATGGTAATAAAGGAAAGTTCGAGGAGGACGATTTGCGTAGCATTTTTGCGGCGTACGATATGGATGTTCCTTCTGCCAAGCGTTTTATCACTTCTTTACTGGAGTCCAGGGTAGAGGAGGGCAGAAGTGTGAGTTACATCACTAGTGCCAAGAAGAAAGATGAAGACAAACTGATGTTTACCGTTACCCGTGGTTTTGATTTGTTGCTTTCCCGTTACCAGAAGTTGTGCACCCAGCGTATTACAGGGAAGAAAGGAGGCCGGCTGTTGTTCTATGTCACTCCGTTCTCCGATCTCAATATGCTGCTCAACTTGCTGTCTATGCTCAATGTGGTGGACTTTACCGTAGAGGGAGGGGTTCCTTCCGTTGGAGTGCGTGTCCATGATGCGGAGATATTGAAAAAGGAAGCTACCTCGGGGAGCTATCAGAATCGTGTGCTAGAGAATAATGAGAAAATATTCCAGGAACAGATAGAGTTGTTCCGGCTGTTCTTTGGCAATACGAAGTTAAGTGACGAGCAGCGATGGGAATTTATAGAGGATTATTTTACGGGGATGAGTTTGGAGGGATTGAAAGAAAAATATTCTTGTGTTGTGGAATGCCGGCTGTGTAAGGTCTGAAATACCGTATGATTTTCACGGCTCGATAAAGACAGCTGAGGCGGCAGAAAGCTATATTGTCAATTGCATGTGGAAAAAACTCGGGCAAGAGGAAGAGTGGACTGTATATTGGAAACAAAGGATTATGTATATATATTTGAGCTTAAACTGGATAGTACGGCTGCTGAAGCTTTACAGCAGATAGAGGACAAAGGATATGCTAAGCCTTATCTGACAGATACGTGCAAAGTTACGGGAATTGGTATCAGTTTTTCATCGGAAACCATGACGGTGGAGGAATGGGAGGAAAAACATTGTAACCCTGTTGTGATTAAATAATAGTGCAAAATATGCCTCAAGCCGGAATCATCACGATCCGTCTTGAGGCATTCTTCGTTTATGGAATTTGGGATACAAACCGCTTACGCTTTAAAATTGCGTGCTATTTTTTTATATCCATATACGGCACGGTTGCCCAATTCTTCTTCAATGCGGAGCAACTGGTTGTATTTCGCCATACGGTCGCTACGGCTCAGTGAACCGGTTTTAATCTGTCCGCTATTGGTGGCTACGGCGATATCCGCAATGGTAGCATCTTCCGTTTCACCGGAACGGTGGCTGGTCACAGTGGTATAGCCGTTACGTTGAGCCATCTCAATAGCATCCAGAGTTTCGGTCAGCGAACCGATCTGATTTACTTTTACTAGGATAGAGTTTGCACAACCTTCACTGATTCCTTTTTCCAGGAACTTCACATTGGTAACGAACAGGTCATCACCTACCAGCTGGCAGCGATTGCCCAGACGCTCGGTTAGCATGCGCCATCCTTCCCAGTCGTTTTCTGCCATACCATCCTCTATCGAATCAATGGGGTAGTCCCAACTCAATTTTTCCAGATAAGCAACCTGTTCGGCGGCACTGCGCTTTTCCCCTTTTGGGCCTTCAAACTTGGTATAGTCATAGATGCCGTCATGATAGAATTCGGAAGAAGCACAATCCAAGCCGATGGTGATATGTTTAAACGGTTCATATCCGGCAGCTTCGATAGCGGCAAGGATACAATTCAAAGCATCTTCGGTGCCATCCAATGCAGGGGCAAAACCACCTTCGTCTCCTACGGCTGTACTTAGTCCGCGTTTTTTCAATACCTCTTTTAAAGCATGGAATACTTCTGCGCCCATCCGCAAGGCCTCACGGAATGTTTTAGCACCGACAGGACGAATCATAAATTCTTGAAAAGCGATAGGGGCATCGCTGTGTGAGCCTCCATTAATGATATTCATCATTGGAACAGGCATGATATAGGTGTTTGTTCCGCCAATATATCTGTAAAGAGGAATATCCAAATAATTGGCTGCAGCTTTTGCCACGGCTAGGGATACACCCAAAATAGCATTTGCGCCCAGTTTGATTTAGTTGGAGTTCCATCCAGATCAAGCATGGCTTTGTCAATACCACGTTGGTCCATAGAGTCCATTCCTTTCAATGCCGGAGCGATAAGAGTATTTATATTTTCTACAGCTTTTAATACGCCTTTGCCTCCGTAACGGGTCTTGTCGCCATCACGTAATTCCAAAGCCTCATGTTCACCGGTTGACGCACCCGATGGGACAGAGGCACGGCCCATAATCCCTGATTCCAATATAACATCCACTTCCACAGTGGGATTACCACGTGAGTCCAAAATCTCTCTTCCTTTAATCTCTGCTATTTTCATATAGTTCTAATTTTATAAGATGGTTTTATTTTAATAACAATAGAGAAGCCGGATTTGTTGAGGTACTAGGGAAAGTTTTTTCATGATATTTACTTTTTTATTTCTTTCCACAGAGTACATCCGTCTTTATTTTTCGTCTCCCTTTAATAAAAGCTAGAGATCAATATGAAAATAAAATGGATAGTGGGGGGGCTGTTATGGGCAAGTTCTTACTTGCAGGCTGCCGCACAAGAATATAAACTGTGGTATGATGAACCGCTCAAGTTTGGACTGAAGCACTTCCGCTGGGTAACGGGCGGTTGGGAGCGATGGTATTCGGCAATCCCGGTGTGGAGCATATCCAGTTGAATGAAGAAACTATTTGGGCAGGACGTCCCAATAATAATGCTAATCCCAATGCGTTGGAATATATTCCCAAAGTGCGCCAGTTGGTGTTCGAAGGAAAATATCTTGAAGCACAAACATTGGCTACTGAGAAAATAATGGCGAAAACCAATAGTGGTATGCCCTATCAATCGTTTGGCGATCTGCATATTTCTTTTCCGGGGCATACACGTTATTCCGATTACTATAGGGAACTGAGCCTGGACTCAGCTCGTACCATTGTACGTTATAAGGTGGACGGGGTGACTTATCAGCGTGAAACACTGACTTCGTTTGCTGATCAGGTAGTTATGGTGCGTCTTACTGCCAGCCAACCCGGAAAGATTACTTGTAATGCCAATCTTACTACTCCGCATCAGGATGTGATGGTCTCGACGGAAGGGGAGGAGGTTACCCTTTCGGGCGTATCTTCTTGGCATGAGGGGCTAAAAGGGAAAGTCGAATTTCAGGGACGTATGACTGCACGTAGTCAAGGAGGGACCAGGCTTGTCGTGACGGAGTCTTGAGTATAGAAGGGGCGGATGAGGCTGTGATTTATATTTCCATTGCTACCAACTTACTAATTATAAGGATATAACAGGTAACCAAGTGGAGCGTGCGAAGAACTATCTGCGCCGGGCTGTAAGTAAGGATTATGTGACATCACGTAAGGCACATGTTGATTTTTTCAAGCAATATATGGACCGTGTCTCTTTGGATTTAGGTATAGACAAATATGCAGGGGTAACCACTGATATGCGTGTGCAGAATTTCAAGGAAACGAAGGATGATTTTCTGGTAGCTACTTATTTCCGTTTCGGCCGCTATCTGTTGATTTGTTCTTCACAGCCGGGTGGGCAGCCTGCTAATTTGCAAGGCATTTGGAATGATAAATTATTTCCTTCCTGGGATAGTAAATATACTTGTAATATCAATGTTGAAATGAACTATTGGCCGGCCGAAGTGACGAATCTTAGCGAATTGCACGAGCCTTTGATACAGCTGATTCGTGAAGTGAGTGAAACAGGGCGTGAGTCAGCAAAGATTATGTATGGGGCGGATGGTTGGGTATTGCATCACAATACGGATATATGGCGTGTTACCGGAGCTATAGACAAGGCTCCGTCGGATTATGGCCTACGGGTGGAGCTTGGCTGTGCCGTCATTTGTGGGAACGTTATCTTTATACAGGCGATATGGAGTTTCTCCGTTCGGCTTACCCTATCATGAAAGAAGCCGGTAAGTTTTTTGATGAAATAATGGTGAAGGAACCGTTACATAACTGGTTGGTGGTATGCCCGAGCAATTCTCCGGAGAATACTCATGCGGGCAGTAATGGAAAAGCGACTACGGCTGCCGGGTGTACTTTGGATAACCAACTGATATTCGATTTATGGAATCAGATAATCACTACCGCCCGATTATTGGGTACGGATGCTGAATTTGCCACCCATTTGGAACAGCGTTTAAAGGAAATGGCACCCATGCAGATAGGACGTTGGGGGCAATTGCAGGAATGGATGACAGATTGGGACAATCCGCAGGATGTGCACGTCATGTGTCACACCTTTATGGTTTGTTCCCCAGTAATCAGATTTCTCCTTACCGTACTCCCGAATTGTTTGATGCGGCACGTACTTCGCTGATCCATCGTGGCGATCCGTCTACCGGATGGAGTATGGGATGGAAGGTATGTTTGTGGGCTCGTCTGTTGGATGGTGATCATGCTTATAAACTGATAACCGATCAGTTGACTCTCGTACGTAACGAGAAGAAAAAAGGAGGAACTTATCCTAATTTGTTTGATGCCCATCCACCTTTTCAGATTGACGGTAATTTTGGTTGTACAGCGGGTATCGTAGAAATGCTGATGCAGAGCCACGATGGTTTTATTTATTTACTTCCCGCATTGCCGGCGCAATGGAAAGAAGGAAGCGTGAACGGGATTATAGCTCGTGGAGGTTTTGAATTGGATTTGAGTTGGAAGAATGGTAAAGTGAGCCGGTTGGTGGTGAAATCCGTAATGGGGGGAACTGTCGTTTGCGTTCTTTAAATCCGCTGGCAGGCAAAGGGCTGAGAACGGCAAAAGGGGAGAATCCGAATAAATTGTATGCCATACCCGAAATCTTGCAACCGATTATAAATAAAGAAGCGAAATTGAATAAAGTTGAGTTGAAAAAAACTTATCTTTATGATCTGGAAACCAAAGCAGGTGAAGAATATATATTCTTAGGTAAGTGATGATTCTTGCACTGATTGTAAGGATGAAAAATAGTAAAAAGAAGAAATATGAAAAGAACAGGATTAAACATTATTTGCTCATTGTTGCTGGTAGGTGGAATGTGTGCATGTACTGCCACTCCTAAACAGACCGAAGAAATCAAATGGAGCGAACGTATGGCTCAGTCGGAAATGCAACGTTTCCCTGAGCTTGGATGATAGAAAAAGCGAAAAAGCCTCGTTGGGGCTATACGCACGGACTGGTGGTGAAATCCATGTTGGAGGAATGGAAACACACCGGTGACACAGCCTATTATAATTATGCAAAAATATATGCAGACAGTCTGATAGACACTGACGGTAAGATAAAGACCATGAAATATCTTTCTTTTAATATTGATAATATCAATGCCGGAAAGATTTTATTCGATTTTTATGAAAAGACGGGAGACGGGCGTTATAAGGTGGCGATGGATACTCTTCGTAAACAACTGACCGAACAGCCCCGTACCAGTGAAGGTGGCTTCTGGCACAAACTGATATATCCGCATCAAATGTGGCTGGATGGTATATTCATGCTTCTCCTTATTTGGCTCAATATGGTAACGTATTCAAGGATACTACGGTCAATGCCGATATTGTGAATCAAATAAAGCTGATTGCCCGTAAAACGTATGATCCTAAAACCGGTTTGTTTTATCATGGTTGGGATGAGAGCAAGACACAAAATTGGGCAAATAAGGAAACCGGATGCTCACCCAATTTCTGGAGCCGCAGTATAGGCTGGTATGCCGCTGCCGTGGTGGATGTATTGGATTATATGCCGGCGCAGTTCGAAGGACGTGACAGTATAATGACGATCATAAATATGTTGGCCGAAGGTATTGTAAAATATCAAGATCCTGAAACAGGGGTATGGTGGCAGGTGACTGACCAAAATAACCGTAAAGGAAACTATTTGGAATCTTCTGCTTCATCGCTTTTTGTGTATTTCTTGTGTAAAGCAGTGAATAAAGGATATATTTCTTCGGAATATAAGATGGCTGCAGAACGTGGTTTTAATGGCCTGATCAAACAATTCATTAAAGAAGAACCTGATGGTTCGTACACTATTACCAACTGTTGTGCTGTTGCCGGATTAGGCGGTAAAGGAAACCGGGATGGAAGTTTTGCTTATTATATAGGTGAGCCGGTAATAGAGAATGATCCGAAGTCAGTAGGTTCCTTTATTTTGGCGGCTATTGAATATGAGAAAATGAAGTAGTAGGAATAATCTGAGAAAGATGAGGACATTTGTCAAAAAAGTCTTCATCTTTTCTCATAAGATCAAGAGCTTTTTAAAAAAGATAACCGCCTTTTTTAAAAAACATAAGGACCTTTTTTTAACACCTTGTTGTTTGATAAAAGCTCTTGTTTAGAGATTGTTAATTAATTAATAAACGAATTTGAAAATACAATGATGAACAGACACGCATTACTTTCCTTATTGGCTTTATTGCTATGTTACTCTACTTCCTTGCCGGCGCAGAAAGCGAAAACGTATATTCCCTGGAAGAATGGCAAACTGGTGGTGTCCGAGGAGGGACGCTACCTGAAGCATGAAAATGGAGTACCTTTCTTCTGGTTGGGTGAAACTGGATGGCTGATGCCGCAACGCTTGAATCGTGACGAGGTTTCTTACTATCTGAATAAGTGCAAGGATGCCGGATATAACATGGTGCAGGTGCAGGTATTGAACGGTGTGCCTTCCATGAATATTTACGGTCAGTATTCCATGATAGACGGTTTTAATTTCAAGGATATCAACGCAAAGGGATTTATGGATATTGGGACCACATGGACTATATTATTAAAAGTGCTGCTTCACGGGGCATCTATATAGGGATGGTATGTATTTGGGGAACTCCCGTGGAACAAGGGTTGATGAATGAAAAGAAGCCGTGGCATACGGTAAATTTCTTGCGGAACGTTACAAGGATGAGCCGAATATTATTTGGATGATAGGAGGGGATATCCGTGGTGATAATAAGACGGAGGTATGGGATGCGTTGGCAAACAGTATCCGTAGCATAGACAAAGGTCATCTGATGACTTTCCATCCGCGTGGACGTACCACGTCGGCTACTTGGTTTAATGACCGCGAATGGCTGGATTTCAATATGTTCCAAAGCGGACACCGTCGTTACGGGCAGCGTAATGGTGATGGTGACTATCCTATCGAAGAGAATACGGAAGAAGATAACTGGCGTTTTGTGGAAGCCAGTCAGGCAAAGACTCCGTTGAAACCGGTAATTGATGATGAACCTATTTATGAAGACATTCCACAGGGACTGCATGATCCCAATGAAACCCGTTGGAATCAGCACGATGTGCGTCGTTATGCCTATTGGTCGGTATTCGCCGGATCATTCGGGCACTCATACGGTCATAATGATATCATGCAATTTATCCGTCCGGGATATGGAGCCTCTTTTGGTGCCGACGGACGCAAGAAAGCATGGTGGGATGCTTTGGAAGATCCCGGCTTCAATCAGATGAAATATCTGAAGAACTTGATGTTGACTTTTCCTTTCTTTGAACGTGTGCCCGATCAGAGTGTTATTGCGGGAACTAACGGCGAACGCTATGACCGTGCCATCGCTACCCGTGGAAATGACTATTTGTTGGTTTACAATTACTCAGGACGTCCTATGCAGATCGATTTGAGCAAAATCAGCGGTGCGAAAAAGAATGCATGGTGGTATAGCGCAAAGGACGGTAAGTTGGAATATATCGGTGAGTTTGACAGTAAAGTCACTTCTTTCCAGCATGATAGCGGTTATCTGAGCGGTAATGATCAGGTTCTGATTGTTGTGGATTCTGCAAAGGATTATGTGCAGAAAGCTTGGACAGCCTTGCCGGATGCATACAGAAATGGAATAAGTAAGAAATATGCATATCATGAAAAAACAAGTATTATTAATCATTCTTTTGGCACTTCCGTTGTGGTTGAAAGCAGCGGATGTTTCGGTTACCGGCCTGCGTACCGAGCAGATGGTAGATCCCATGGGGCTGGATACTGCTGTCCCTCGTATGAGCTGGCGGCTGGAATCTTCTCAAAGAAATGTGATGCAGACCGCTACCGGATTTTGGTTGCCTCTTCTCCTGAACTTTTAGCACAGGATAAAGGGGATTTGTGGGATTCCGGAAAAGTGGAATCCGATGCGTCCGTATGGATTCCTTATCAAGGGAAGCGTTTGAAAAGCAATCAGCGTGTTTACTGGAAAGTGAGAAGCTATACCAATCGAGGTGAGACAGAATGGAGCGAGCCTGCGATGGGGGATGGGACCTTTAGGTGAGATTCATTGGGGAGGACGATGGATAGGTTGGGACGCTGTGTTTGCATGGGATCGGGAAGATTCACACAGCCGTTTGAGCTCTCGTTATTTACGCACGGAATTTAAAACGCAAGCCAAGGAGATAAAGTATGCTACCCTTCATTTGTGTGGTTTGGGAATGTACGAACTGTTCATTAACGGTCAGCGGATAGGTGATCAGGTATTGGCGCCGGCTCCAAGTGATTATCGTCGTACTGTGCTTTACAATTCTTTTGATGTCACTAAACAGGTTGCCGGAGGAAATGCCGACAATGCCATCGGAGTGACCCTGGGCAACGGACGTTTCTACACTATGCGTCAAAATTACAAACCTTATAAGATTCCTACTTTTGGTTACCCCAAGTTACGTTTGAATCTGATTATAGAATATACCGACGGCAGTATACAGCGCATCAACAGTGATGAGAAATGGCGTTTGACGCTCAAGGGCCTATACGTAGCAATAATGAATACGATGGTGAAATTTACGATGCCCGTATGGAATTGGGAAACTGGACACAGCCCGGTTATGATGATTCCAAATGGCTGAAAGCGCAACGTGTTTCATTGCCGTACGGTACACTTCGTGGCAATACCGCTCCCAACATGAAAGTGATGAAAACGCTGAAGCCGGCTGTCTTCAAGCAATATGGTAACCGTTATATGATTGATTTCGGTCAGAATATGGCAGGATGGGTGCGTATTAACATAGCGAAAGCCGCTGCGGGAGATACGATTTGCATACGTTATGCCGAACGGGTAAAGAATGACGGTACGGAACTGGATGTGGAAAATCTCCGCCATAGCCAGAGTACGGATTATTATATCTGCAACGGTAAAGAAAACAACACTTCCTGGAGTTCTCGTTTTTCTTATCATGGATTCCAATATGTAGAAGTGACAGGTTATAAAAATCTGAAAGCGGAAGATTTGGTTGCTGAAGTAGTATATGATGACTTGGAAGATAACGGTACTTTCGAATGTTCCAATGATATCATGAATCGGGTTTATCGGAATGCCTGGTGGGGGATTTCCAGTAATTATAAAGGAGTGCCTTTGGATTGTCCCCAGCGTGACGAGCGCCAGCCCTGGCTTGGCGACCATGCTATGAACGTGGGGGAAGTTTCATGTTCAATAATGGAAACACCTATGCCAAATGGGCGGATGACATCCGTGAAGCGCAGCGTGAAGACGGTTGTATTCCTGATATTTGTCCGGCTTATTACAATTATTATACATCGGAAATGACGTGGTCATCCACATTTCCGGTAATCTGTGATATGGTTTATGAACAGTTCGGCAATATCGAACCTATTCGTAAAAATTATGCCGCTATCAAGAAATGGATGCACCATATACGCAGTGAGTTCACTACAGAGGATGGAGTGATTAACGCCGATAAATACGGTGACTGGTGTATGCCTCCCGAATCACCGGAATTGATTCACAGTCAGGACCTGCCCGCAAGACGGATGGAACGCTGATTGCTACAGCCTACTATTATAAGGTATCGCAAATGCTGGCCAAGTTCGCCCGTTTGCAAGGTTTGGAAGATGAGGCGAAGGAATTCGAGAAGGATGCAGCAAAAATTAAAGACTGCTTCAATGCCCGTTTCCTTACAGTTAAGAAGGGAACTTCTCCGGTACAAATGCCCCATGTTCTTTATCCCGACAGCATATTCTATGGTAACAATACAGTGACGGCTAATATCCTGCCACTGGCTTTCGATATGGTGCCTGAGGCCTATAGGGAAGAAGTGGAAAAAAATGTAATAACAGGCATTATTACCCGGAATAAAGGTCACATCAGCAGTGGGGTGATAGGTATGAACTGGATGATGCGTGAGCTTACCCGTATGGGGCGTGGCGATGTTGCTTTCTTGTTGGCAAGCAACAAAACTTATCCCAGTTATGGCTATATGATAGAAAAGGGAGCTACTGCCATTTGGGAATTGTGGAACGGTGATACCGCCAATCGTTGGATGAACAGTTGTAACCATGTGATGATATTGGGTGATCTATTGACTTGGTATTTCCGTGATTTAGCCGGATTTAATCCGGCACAGCCCGCTTACAAACAAATCATCTTTAAACCGGATTTTTCCATCCAAGAGTTGAGTTATGTCAAAGCTTCGCATAACACTTTATATGGTAAGATGATTAGTAATTGGAAGAAAACTCTTACGCATCTGGAATGGGATATCACGATTCCTTGTAATACTACTGCATTGGTTTATCTTCCTACCTTGGACGAGAAGGCGGTAAAGGATAAGGACGTTACCTTTGTACGTCGGGAAGGCAACTCTACCGTATGGAGTGTTCCTTCGGGAAACTATCATTTTTCGGTTAGTATGGATCCATCTTTAGGTAAAAACCGTGCAGGTATCGTGGAAGATCAGTTTTTATACGAGCAAGCTTCTTTTCCCGAATGTCATGGCGCTACTATTGTGGAATTGAAGAACGGAGACCTGGTAGCTTCTTTCTTTGGAGGTACTAAAGAGCGTAATCCGGATTGTTGTATCTGGGTATGTCGCAAGCCGAAGGGTGCGACGGAATGGAGCGCACCTTATCTGGCTGCCGACGGGGTGTTTAGTCTGGATGATCCGCAAGCTGTTTTGGCGGGCATTACAGCAGAATCCACTCCGGCGGATGCCGGCCCCGTGGCTTCTACGTTTAAAGGGGATAAGTCCCGGGCACGCCGCAAGGCTTGTTGGAATCCTGTGCTTTTCCAAATACCCGGCGGAGATTTAATCCTGTTCTATAAAATAGGATTGAAAGTAGCCGATTGGAGTGGTTGGCTGGTACGTTCTAAAGATGGTGGAAAAACTTGGAGCCAACGTGAACCGTTGCCAAAAGGTTTCTTAGGTCCTATTAAAAATAAGCCGGAGTATGTGGATGGCCGTATTATTTGTCCTTCCAGTACAGAAGGTGATGGAGGATGGCGTATCCATTTTGAAATTTCGGATGATAAAGGAAAGACTTGGAAGATGGTAGGTCCTGTAGAGGCGGAAATGAGTGTGCCTACTGCTTTGCGTAAGGCAAATGCAGCCAATGTAGACGATCAGGAAGCGGTGAAGCCATAAAAGGAGAAGGCGAGAAGCCTATTTATGCTATCCAGCCCAGCATTTTGCGTCATAAGGATGGGCGTTTGCAGGTGCTTTGCCGTACACGTAACGCACAGATTGCTACTTCATGGAGCAGTGACAACGGTGAAACATGGAGTAAAGTTACCTTGCTTGATGTTCCCAATAATAATTCGGGTACGGATGCCGTAACAATGAAAGATGGTCGTCACGTATTGATTTATAATGATTTCAGTACATTGCCGGGCACTCCGAAAGGCCGCGTACACCGTTGTGTGTGGCGGTTTCGATGATGGTATTCACTGGAAGAATGTAATGACATTGGAAGACAGCCTATCAGCCAATATTCTTATCCGTCCATCATTCAGGGCAAGGATGGCAAACTCCATGCCGTATATACCTGGCGCCGTCAGCGTGTGGCTTATAAAGAGTTGGATTTGAGCAAACTGAAATAATACGATTGTGGATAAAGGAGTTCTTTGATAGAAAGTATTGGAGAACTTGAAAAAACGGGTGTCTGAAATAAAAATCAGAAACCCGTTTTTTGAAAACAGACTTTCATTATCTGCCAATGAAAGCTCTTTCTAAAGATACAGAATATGAAATAATTATAAATAGAGTACAAACGTTTCTTATTATCGTCCTCTCTTTATAAAGAAAAGAATAAGTGACAGATTATTATGAAGAGCATTAGACTACTACTTTTACTGGCTTCCGGAGTAACTACGGGAGCATTTGCCCAATCGGGCGGGCTGACGGATATGAGCCAAAGTCGTTTTGCCAAGATGGCCAATACGGAATTAGGTGCTGTGCATTGGACAGATGGCTTTTGGGGCGACCGTTTCAATGTATATAGCCATACCTCCTTGCAAAATATGTGGGATACATGGAACAATCCCGATGTTTCGCATGGTTTCCGTAACTTTGAAATAGCTGCCGGTGTTTGCGAAGGCGAACATTGGGGACCTCCCTTTCATGATGGTGATATGTATAAATGGATGGAGGGAGTGGCTTCCGTGTATGCCGTCACGAAAGATCCCGAATTGGATAACTGATGGACCACTTCATTGAACATGTGGTGAAAGCCCAGCGTGCGGACGGTTACATCCATACCCCTGTCATCATTGAGGAAAAGAATAAGGGGATTGACACTCATTCGGAAAAACAGCAACAGACGGTAATTGGTACCAAAGTAGGCGGTGAGGACGAGAAAGGTGCATTTGCCAATCGTCTGAATTTTGAAACCTACAATTTGGGACATCTGATGATGGCAGGTATTATTCATCGCCGTGCCACCGGAAAGACTACTTATTCGATGCTGCCGTAAAAGCGACGGACTTCCTCTGTCATTTTATGAAACCGCTTCTGCGGAACTGGCAAGAAATGCTATTTGTCCCTCCCATTATATGGGCGTGGTGGAAATGTACCGTGCTACAGGGAATCCCCGTTATCTGGAACTTTCCAAGAATCTGATTGATATCCGTGGAATGGTGGAAAATGGCACCGATGATAATCAGGACCGTATTCCGTTCCGTCAGCAATACAATGCGATGGGACATGCCGTGCGTTCCAATTACCTGTATGCCGGTGTGACCGATGTGTATGCCGAAACAGGAGAAGACCAACTGATGAAAAACCTGACCAGCATCTGGAAAGACATTGTGACCCGCAAGATGTATGTTACAGGAGCGTGCGGTGCGCTGTATGACGGTACTTCGCCGGATGGTACCTGCTATGAGCCGGACAGTATTCAGAAAGTACACCAAAGCTATGGCCGTCCTTATCAGTTGCCTAATAGTACGGCGCATAACGAGACCTGCGCCAATATCGGCAATATGCTTTTCAACTGGCGTATGCTGGAAGTGACGGGCGATGCCAAATATGCGGATATTGTGGAAACTGCCTCTATAACAGTGTGTTGAGTGGTGTCAGTCTGGATGGAAAGAAATATTTCTATACCAACCCGTTGCGCATCAGTGCGGATTTGCCATACACACTTCGCTGGCCTAAAGAACGTACCGAGTATATCAGCTGCTTCTGTTGTCCGCCTAATACGCTGCGCACCGTTTGTCAAGCCAGAACTATGCTTATACGGTGACTCCGAATGCGGTATATTGCAATTTGTATGGAGCGAATACACTGGCTACAACTTTGAAGGAAACGGGAAAGATCGGGCTGATGCAAGAAACGGAGTATCCGTGGGAAGGTGCTGTGAAGCTGACTGTTACCGAAGCTCCGAAACCATCAAAAAAGAAAGCATTCTCTTTGTTCCTCCGTGTTCCGGACTGGTGCGAGAAAGCAACTTGAAGGTAAATGGTGAACCGGTGCAAGGAACTTGGAAAGCGAATACATACGCCGAGGTAAACCGCATCTGGAAGAAAGGGGACTGTGTGGAATGGGTGATGGATATGCCTGTAAAATTGCTGGAAGCAAATCCGTTGGCCGAAGAAATCCGTAACCAGGTAGTGGTAAAACGTGGCCCGTTGGTATATTGTTTGGAAAGTATGGATATAGAAGGCGGACATAAGATAGATAATGTGCTGATACCTGCCGATATCCGGTTGACCCCGAAAAAAATAATCATTGAAGGCAGTCCGATTGTCGCGTTGGATGGTACTGCCCGTCTGGTTGATGAGGTATCGTGGAAAGATACATTGTACCGCGAGGTAGGAAAGGCCGACAAACCGGTCAATATCCGTCTGATTCCTTATTATGCATGGGGAAATCGCGGAAAGGCTGAAATGACGGTATGGATGCCTTTGGCGCGGACTAATCACTAACCACTTACTCCTAATGATTTACAAATGAAAAAAATATTCATAACCACTACTGCGCTGCTGATAGCTTGTACACTATCAGCAGCCGATTTGTTCGTATCTCCGAAAGGTAATGACCGGAATCCGGGTACCAAAGACTCTCCGAGGCCACCCTTACAGCCGCATTGCGTCAGGCAAGGGAACTTCGTCGTCTTAATGATGAGAGTCTAAAAGGTGGCATCACCATTCATATGGAGGCAGGTGATTACCATCTGTACGAACCCGTCTTTATTCGTCCCGAGGACAGCGGGACGGAAGCTTCACCTACAGTCATCACTTCGGATGGAAATGCCATTCTGAATGGTGGGGTGGAAATCAGAAACTGGAAGAAGCAAGGAAAGTTGTGGGTAGCCGATGTCCCTATGTTTAACGGACGTCCGCTGGATTTCCGGCAACTGTGGATCAATGGACAAAAGGCTGTTCGTGCAAGGGATGTGGCAGACTTTGAAAAGATGTATCGCATCATCAACAACGATCCCCAAAACGAAATACTGTGGGTACCTGCCGCTGCTGTAAAGAAAATACAGAAGGCCGATATGCCGAAATGGTCCTTCATGAAATGTGGTGTGTGGCAAATCTCCGTATCAAGTCGGTCGAAATACAGGGAGACAGTGCCGCCGTGCGTTTCCATAATCCTGAAAGCCGCATCCAGTTTGAACATCCGTGGCCGCGTCCTATGGTGACTAAGGATGGTCACAACTCGGCTTTCTATCTGACCAATGCCATGGAATTGCTGGATGAACCCGGCGAGTGGTATCATGACATTGAAAGCCGTAAAATATATTATTATCCTCGGAAAGGAGAGAAGATAAGCAAAGCCGTAGTTCCCGGCATCGAAACTTTAGTATGGGTGGAAGGAACTATAGACCGTCCGGTAAAGCACATTCGTTTTGACAATGTTACTTTCCAATATACCACCTGGATGCGTCCCTCTTTGCAAGGTCATGTTCCTCTTCAGGCAGGTATGTACATGACAGACGGGTATAAAATCCGTCCTTCTATGATTCGTAAGAACAATCATAAGCTGGATAATCAAGGTTGGTTAGGACGTCCGGCATCGGCAGTCGTAGTCAAGGCTGCCCAGGATATTGATTTCGAGAAGTGCCGTTTCCAGCATTTGGGCTCTACAGGTATTGATTATGAATGGGCCACCGGTGGAGGACGTATAAACGGTTGTCTTTTCCGTGATATTGCCGGAAACGGTATTGTGGCGGGTAGTTTCAGTCCTGCCGCTCACGAAACACATCTTCCATACGATCCTGCCGACCGTCGTGAGGTCTGTACCGGACTGACCATTTCCAACAATTATATCAATGATGTGACCAATGAAGACTGGGGTACCTTGGGCATTTGCGCCGGTTATGTAAGTGATATCAATATCGAACACAATGAAATCAGTGATGTATCCTATTCGGGCATCAGTTTGGGATGGGGATGGACACGTACAGTAAACTGTATGCGCAATAACCGCGTGCACGCCAATCTGATTCATCACTATGCCAAGCACATGTATGATGTAGCCGGTATTTATACATTAGGTTCACAACCTCATAGCTGGATTACGGAAAATTGCGTTTCTAACATTTTTTCACCCGGCTATGCACACGATCCCAATCATTGGTTCTATCTTTACACCGACGAAGGATCTTCATTTATCACCGTCAAGGACAACTGGACGGAAGGAGAGAAGTTTCTGAAGAACGCCAATGGTCCGGGTAATACATGGGAAAACAATGGTCCGATGGTGAACGACAGTATCAAGCAAATGCCGGACTGACAAAGGAATATAGCTATTTGAAGGAAAAATAAAACGTGATACCATTATGAAAAACAGACTTGCCACTTTAGTCGGAGCACTTGCATTGAGTGCTGCCGCCTCCGCCCAGACCTGGATCTGGTATCCGGGTGATTATGAAATATGGCTGGGCAACCAGATGAACAACCGCCGTACGGAACGCGGTGCTTTTTTCCCTCCCTTCTGGAAAACAGACAGCCATTATGTGGTAGTGGAATTCAGCAAGAAATTGGACCTGGCGGAACCTGAAGAGATCTTCATTGCCGCCGAAGGAAAATACAATGTGAAATTGGATGGCAAACTGCAATTCGGTATGCCTCCACCTTGAAACTCCCCGCAGGAAAACACAGTCTGAACATCAAAGTGTGGAATCAGTCCACTCCCCCCACTATTTATGTGAAAGGAAAAACCG
>ENA-OQER01000456-OQER01000456.1-human-gut-metagenome-genome-assembly--contig:-NODE-456-length-22032-cov-8.008080_pt1 | contig 22032 bp, 17 predicted proteins | sample MGYA00242797_ERZ504639 | MGnify/ENA primary metagenome ERZ504639 (study PRJEB26092, sample SAMD00036306) | human gut metagenome | host: Homo sapiens | study: EMG produced TPA metagenomics assembly of...
AAAATAAAATTATATTGTGATGGTACTATTGTGAATCCGGTAATGGGTGATGATGGTAAATATATGTATAGTCTGAATGCAGGCAATTATAATTATAAACTGGTTTATGATTTGCCGAATGGATTTGTAGGAGTTATGCCTTGGCAGCTTCGTGTGAGTCAGGCTACAAATAGCTACAGATATGATCAGAAATCCGGATATGTGTATGTCAAAAATTCCAAAGGCAGTCCTACAAAAGTCAAGATTCTTCAGATTAATTCACACTTGAAGCATAATCAGGACTTTAAGGGAAATTTTGATATGCAGACACAGAAGAATGGCAATACAAAGTTTCATGAATTACTTAATAAAGTGAAGGATTTTGACCTGGATATAGAAACAGTTTATTATGATGACGTAAATAAAATGGATGAGGTATGTAATAAGCTGCAGACATACGATATGCTTGTTATTGGATTTGGTGATTGTTATGATATTGATAATACAAATAAACATCTCGATAAAATAAAAGCCTATATCCAGTCAGGAAAACCAGTACTGTTTGCTCATGATACAACATCATATTGTAATAATAAAAATGATACTACATATAATAATGTCTGGGGATATAAGTTTAACTCTATAATTCGTGATACTGTCGGACTGGACAGGTATGGAATCCTGTCAAATGAGTATTTAAAGAAGGGCAATACATTAAAGAGTACTGATTCGGATTTTACAAAAGCTGTAGAGACCGCTGAAAAGAATAACACTGATATTGCATATGAGCCAAAATCCGATAATTCAGTTATTGTCAGACAGAATCAGGGATTTACTTATGTGGATTTAAATAATTTTCAGTGGAAAGATGATGGTAACAATCATGGCGAGTACAGGCTGTATTCAGGGCTTAATAATTATGAAAGTAATGAAGATGTTGAAGCTAAGACTAATAAGGCAGTCAAGGTTAATTCAGGACAGATTACCACATATCCTTTTAAGATTGATGACGAAATAAATATAGCTACCACTCATAAGCAGTACTACCAGCTGGATATGAATCAGGATGCTGATGGTGATGGTGAGAGTGATATTGTTGTATGGTATACCTTGTCAGGCCATGGAGTTTATGACCAGTCTCCAAAGGATGTAAGAAATAATTATTATATTTACACAATGGGAAATGTAACATACTCAGGTGTAGGACATTCCGATTTCTCAAATAATGAGGATGAATTGAAACTTTATATAAACACTATGATTGCTGCATATAGTGCATCAGTTCATGAGCCGTCAATTTATCTTAAGGAGAATGCAGATACTGATTCAAATGACATAACTACATTATATGCAACTATTGATGATGCCATTGAAGAAGAAGCAGCTAATAAAGCGGATGCCAGACTAGATGGTGCAGACAGTACGCAGGATGTTTATTTTACGGTAAAGGATTCAAACCTTGTGCGAAATCAGATTGATGAAAAAACTGTTGTTTATTTGGATTTTTATATCGAGGATCCGCAAAAAAATCCAAATGATGAAACGATTGGCACCGGAAATGATAAGATTTACTTAAAGAAGGTGGACTGGGATATCTATACACTGAATAATGATGGAACAGAAAATGAACAGATAAATAACAGTAAAGAAAACAGTCAATTAAATAAGGATCCAAGGGACTTCTTTGAAAATAACAAGACATATAAGGTAAAGGTACCATTGAGTGTTTTACCGGAGGGAGCTAATTCTATAAAGATTTATGCCGTAGGATATAGTAAGATTTACCAGTCACAGGTGAGCGGTGGTGATAAAGAAACTACAACAGCAAAGGCATACAAGACCTTCCAGATACAGCGTGTAGGTCTTGCAGATTTGGATTAGTTTTCAAAGGCTCCTAGCTATCACATACTTTTCGATTAAGCACAATTTATCAAACAGAGACTTATATAAACAATTTATATAGTCTCTGTTTTTTACTGTTTCTTTATACTTTCTTTATTGAATTATCCGCGCTTATTGATAAAATAAATAGTATGCGCACGATTGCGGATATTTTTTGCATTCGTGGATGGGGGATAAATTAACCGGAAAGAAAGGAAAAATTTATGAGTAAAATTTTCAAGAATCTGATTCCATACTGGCGATGGATCATATTAATTTTTGTTTTTCTCATTGCTCAGGCTTATTGTGATCTGGCTTTGCCTGCGTACACATCTGACATCATTGATGTGGGTATCCAGGATCATGGCATTGAGCATGTCCTGCCAAAGGAGATTACATCGGAGGATTATCAGATGGCACAGACATTTATGCTGTCTGACGAGAAAGAAAAATTTACGGACTGTTATGAGGCAGAGGATGCTTCAAAATCTGATGACGGTGTGGCAAAATACAAGCTGACAGCTGATTCGGACACACTTGATAAGCTGGATGAGGAGCTTTTGGTTCCTCTTGTCATGGCATATCAGGCTTTTCAGTCGGGTGAGCAGATGGATGTGGATGCATCGGCTATCCCGCAGGGAGTAGCGCTCGATGATAACATGATAAAGCAGATAAGAAGCAAGGTGCAGGAAAAAATCGATGCGGTGGGTTCAGCTACTTTAAAGTCCATGGGTGTAACTTTTGCGACAAAGTGTGATGAGAATGCAGGAATCGACGTGGATGCCAATCAGGTTGCTTATCTGTGGAAGGCAGGCGCCAAGATGGCAGCCTTTGCAGCTATTATGCTTATAGCAGCATGTGTTGTAGGTTTTGCGGCTTCAAAGGTCGGTGCCGCTGTCGGCAGGGATTTGAGGGAGAAGACCTTTTCAAAGGTTGTAGGTTTTTCAAATGCCGAGATTAACAAATTCTCTACGGCATCACTGATTACGAGAAGCACGAACGATATACAGCAGATTCAGATGGTTACTACTATGATGCTTCGTATGGTGCTTTACGCGCCAATCGTTGGTATCGGTGGTATCATCAAGGTGGCACAGACCAAATCCGGCATGGAGTGGGTGATTGCCATTGCGGTTGCTGCCATCATGGTTTTTATTTTCACACTGGTTGGCATTGCGATGCCAAAGTTCAAGATTATGCAGAGTCTTGTAGACAAGGTAAACCTTGTTTCTCGTGAGATTCTTACAGGTCTTTCCGTTATCAGGGCTTTCGGCGTGAGAAGGAGGAGGAAAAGAGGTTTGATGAGGCTAACCGTGAGCTTACACGCACACAGCTGTTTACAAACCGTGTCATGACCTTTATGATGCCGGGTATGTCCATGATCATGTACTGCATCACACTTGGTATCGTGTGGGTTGCAGCAGGCAGAATAGACAATGGCTCCATGCAGGTAGGTACCATGACTGCGTTTATTACATATGCCATGATGATTGTTATGTCATTCCTCATGCTTTCAGCCATGTCCATCATGCTTCCGAGAGCTGGTGTTGCGGCAGAGCGTATCGATGAGGTTATAAAGACAAACAGCACTGTAAATGATCCAAAAGAGCCTGTTACTGAGGCTGATCACAGAGGTGTTATCCGTTTCAACCATGTGGATTTCAGATATCCGGGAGCAAAGGAGGATGTGCTTTCAGACATTGATTTTGTGGCGGAGCCGGGCAAAACCACAGCTATCATCGGAAGTACCGGCTGTGGAAAGTCTACACTTGTAAACCTGATTCCGCGTTTCTATGACGTGACTGGAGGCTCAATAGAGCTTGATGGACACGATATCAGAGACTACACACTAAGCGAGCTTCGCGAGTCAATAGGCTTTGTTCCGCAGAAGGGTATTCTTTTTTCGGGAACCATCGCCTCAAACCTGCGCTTTGGTAAAGCAGACGCGAGTGATGAGCAGATAAAAAAGGCTGCGGATATCGCACAGGCTTCTGAGTTTATCGAGACAAAGAATGACAGGTATGAAAGCTCAATCGCACAGGGCGGCTCAAACGTGTCAGGTGGTCAGAAGCAGAGGCTTGCCATAGCAAGAGCTATCGCAAAGGACCCTCATATTTATGTGTTTGATGACAGCTTTTCAGCACTCGATATGAAGACTGACGCGCGTCTGCGTGCAGCCTTAGCAGAGGTTACAGAGAGTGCTTCCGTTATTATCGTGGCACAGCGTATCAGCACGATTATTCATGCTGACCAGATTCTCGTGCTCGATGACGGTAAAATCGTAGGAAAAGGCACCCACGAGGAGCTTCTTAAGAATTGCGATGTATATATGCAGATTGCACAGTCACAGCTTTCAGCCAGGGAACTTGGAATTGATGATAACAAAAAGGAGGGCATGTAAGATGAGTGAGAATAATAACGAACAGTTTAAGATGCCTCCTAAGAGCCAAGAGGGCCAATGGGACGTGGCCCCGGAATGGTCACAGAAAAGGCCAGGGATTTCAAGGGCTCTACAAAGAAACTCATAAAGTATCTCGGCAGATACTGGGCTGCCATCATTGCAGTTATGATATTTGCAGCAGTTTCGACTGTCTTCTCCGTTGCAGGACCGAAGGTCATGGGTAAAGCCACCACTGCGCTTGCCGATGGACTTATGAACAAGATTGCAGGAACAGGCGGCATAGATTTTGATTATATTGCAAAGGTTCTTTTGTTTACGCTGGCTTTATATGTGGTGAGTGCCATCTTTATGTTTGTCCAGGGGCTTATCATGACAGGCATCACGCAGAAGACCTGCTACAGGATGCGTAAGGACATCACGAGCAAAATCAACCGTATGCCGATGAAGTATTTCGAATCAAGACATACGGTGAGGTACTTTCGCGTATCACAAACGATGTGGACACACTCGGACAGAGCTTGAACCAGAGTATCACACAGATTATTACATCTGTTGCCACTTTGGTCGGTACACTGGTCATGATGCTGTCTATTTCACCGCTCATGACGCTGATTTCACTCGTTATCCTGCCTGTTTCGATGATACTTATTTCGTTTGTCATAAAGCATTCACAGAAATACTTCAGACAGCAGCAGGAGTATCTGGGACACATAAACGGACAGGTCGAGGAGGTGTACGGAGGCCACCTCGTCATAAAGGCATATAATAAAGAGGCAGAGACTGTAAAGACCTTTAAGGAGGCCAACAATGTGCTCTACAAATCCGCATGGAAATCACAGTTCCTTTCAGGACTTATGATGCCTATCATGCAGTTTGTAGGAAACTTAGGATATGCGGGAGTAGCCATCTCAGGTGGTATACTTGCCATAAAGAATGTCATCACAATCGGTGATATCCAGGCATTTATACAGTATGTGAAGAATTTCACACAGCCAATCCAGCAGATAGCGCAGGTGGCAAACCAGCTTCAGTCGATGGCGGCTGCATCTGAGCGTGTATTTGAGTTCCTCGATGAGGAGGAAGAGGATATAACAGTGGAAAATCCTGTAAAGCCAGACCATATCGAGGGAAGTGTAGAGTTTTCGCATGTACACTTTGGTTATAATCCTGACCAGATCATCATCAATGATTTTTCTGCAAAGGTAAAGCCGGGACAGCAGGTTGCTATCGTTGGACCGACAGGAGCGGGAAAGACTACCATGGTCAAGCTTCTTATGAGATTTTATGATGTAAGCTCAGGTGCCATTCTTGTAGACGGACATGATATCAGGGATTACAACAGAGCCGATCTGCGAGATGCATTCGGCATGGTATTGCAGGACACATGGCTCTTTAAGGGCACCATTATGGAAAATATCCGCTACGGCCGTCTGGATGCCACAGATGAGGAGGTCATCGCGGCAGCAAAGGCAGCACATGCGCATCACTTTATCCAGACATTGCCGGGTGGCTACGATATGGAGCTCAACGAGGATGCATCCAATGTGTCACAGGGACAAAAGCAGCTTTTGACAATAGCAAGAGCCATTCTTGCAGACAATCCAATCCTTATCCTTGATGAGGCCACATCCTCTGTCGATACACGTACAGAAATCCGTATCCAGAAGGCACTCGACAATCTGATGAAGGGCAGAACAAGCTTTGTCATCGCCCACAGGCTGTCTACTATCAAGAATGCCGATATGATTCTTGTCATGAAGGACGGAGACATTATCGAGCAGGGTACACACGATGAGCTTCTTGCAAAGAACGGATTTTACGCAGAGCTGTATAACTCTCAGTTTGAAGAATAGAGAAAGCACGGGTATCGTGCAGTTTTGCGAATATGCGTGGGCTGAATGGTTACATAAAATTAAAAAAAATACGCTCTCGACAAAATTCGACAAAATGTGTTATCATAAAAGCATACAATTTGTTTTGACATGACAGTAATTGGCGGCATAGGAGAGTTTGATGAGCACTTTAAATGTTGCAGTAGCAGACGAAAAGAAAAACATGCAGAGTTTATTAAAGGGCATGGAGTTTTTAGGAACAGCAAGAAGTAGTGATGAAGCATACAACATGATAAACGGTAATGCCGGTTCTGATGTGGTACTTGTGTATGTAAAGAGAGCATCCGGTGACACTGAGCCACTTGATGATACATATATGGAGAAAAAATCCCTTGAGACACAGGTGACGGATATCATTCATGAGATAGGTGTTCCGGCTCATATAAAGGGATATCAGTATCTTAGGACTGCGATAGTGATGTGCGTTGAGGATATGGAAATGCTTAGCTCTATCACAAAGCTTTTGTATCCCACTATTGCAAAGAAGTACAAGACTACCTCAAGCAGGGTGGAGAGAGCCATAAGGCATGCTATCGAGGTGGCATGGAGCAGAGGCAGGATGGATACGATAGACTCCATGTTTGGATACACTGTAAACTATGGTAAGGGCAAGCCTACCAATTCGGAGTTTATTGCCCTGATTACAGACAAAATACGTCTAGGAATGTAAAAATCGTCATTATAGACAAATAAAACCACGTTTTTATAAATTTACTAGGCAAAATGTACTCCCGCGTGATATAATATAGTATACATTCTATTGGTTTCAGGATGTATACTATATTTTTATCAGATTAATCGTTGTTTAAATAACTGTAATCTGGGGGAGGTTTCAGCATGGACAAAATGAAAATATTAATGGCCGCATCAGAGGCAATACCTTATATGAAGACAGGTGGACTAGCTGACGTAGTGGGATCTTTACCAAAATATTTTGACAAGGACAGATATGACGTGAGAGTTATACTTCCGAAGTACAAATGTATGGATGATAAATTACTGCCACAGCTTAAGTTCGTCTGTCATTTTTATGTCAATCTCAACTGGCGCAGGCAGTATGTGGGGATTTTTACATCGCAGTATGATGGTGTGACATATTATTTTGTGGACAATGAGTTTTACTTTGCAGGAGATAAGCCATTACAACAATATATATGAGGATTGTGGAGAAATTTGCTTTCTTTTCAAAGGCGGTGCTTGAGGCTTTGCCGGTTATAGATTTTGCCCCGGATGTGATACATTGTAATGACTGGCAGACAGGACTCTTGCCGGTTTTTCTAAAGACAGTGTACGGCTCAGACAATTTCTATGCCGGTATAAAGACAGTCTTTACCATTCACAATATGAAGTTTCAAGGGCGTTGGAAGATTAAAGAGGTGGCTGATGTTACAGGACTTCCGGAGCACATTTTTAATTCAGGAGAGCTGGAGTTCTATGGTGAGGCTAATTATTTAAAGGGCGGCATAGTATATGCAGATGAGATTACGACTGTCAGTCCGACATATGCAGATGAAATCTGTACACCTGAGGGAGGAGAGGGCCTGGATGGCTGATGCTTGAGCGGCGCAGGCATTTGAGAGGCATTGTAAACGGTATAGATTATGATGTCTTTAATCCTATGAAGGATACATATCTGGATAAGCATTTTTCTGTAAGGGAATTGAGTGGAAAGGTCGTTAATAAGCGTCAGCTGCAGGAGAAGTATGGTCTGGCTGTGGATAAGGATGTCATGCTGATTGGAATAGTTCGCGTCTGACAAAGCAGAAGGGCTTTGATCTGGTGGCATATGTGATGGAGGAGATGCTTTCCACCATGAATGTACAGTTTATAGTGCAGGGCACAGGAGAGCAGCAGTACGAGGAGATGTTTAATTATTTTCATGGCAGGTATCCGCAGAAGCTTGGAGTGTATATCGGCTACTCAGAGGAAAATGCACATGAGATATATGCAGGCTGTGACGCATTTCTCATGCCGTCTCTTTTTGAGCCGTGCGGCTTGAGCCAGCTCATGTCTATGCGATATGGTACGCTGCCTATAGTCAGGGAGACAGGTGGTCTTAAGGACACTGTAGTGCCGTACAATGAGTACGAGAATACGGGCGATGGCTTTTCCTTTGCCAATTATAATGCGCATGATATGCTGCATGTCATCAAATATGCTCTTGATGTGTTTGAAAACCATAAGGACAGATGGCAGGAGATGATGCAGCGCGCCATGAGGCATGATTTCTCATGGAAGGCATCTGCGAAAGAGTATGAGAAGCTTTACGACATGCTGCTTGGTAACTAGTACATCGTTCTGCAAATAACAGGCCAATAACTTTCATGAATTTCCAACTATGTTCTTAGAAAGTAAAATACCGGATACATATCTATGATATGATATCCGGTATTTTGTGTTATCGGGTTATATGATTATCAGTAGACAGTGTCTGTTTTACTATCGTATATGTAGTACCTCTCGCCGAGTACTTCCTCGTCGCGTACCTCTGTAGAGTTTACCTCACAGATGAATTCGCTTAGGTTGCAGACATCTATATCGCTATCCAGCGGCATTACCAGAAATTCATGGATACTGCTTGGTATGAGCAGCATATTGCCGCCGAGCTTTTTTGCCAGCGAGCTTAGCACACCAGGGTAGAGTATGGCGGATGCGCCGTTTGTCTGCCTGCTGTTTGTAAGGATATACATAGGCAGGCTGTCAAAATCACAGACTGTGCGCATCTGATTGGCATAGCCCGGACATTTTTTGGCAAGAAACTCTGCCATGTTGATTATTGAGCATGGAAGTATCCTTGGGGTATTTTGCATTGAGGCGCGGATTAGTGTTTCTGTATCTATGCCCCAGCGTGACAGAAGCGCATCTGTGACTGTAATGGTGCCAAATTCAGGCAGTTGCGCTCCTACATATACTTCAAATATGATGGCAAAATCCAGATATTTGATATAGGGCACGTCCTTTAGCTGCTTTTGGTTTTTGTCGTAGCTTATGAGCTGGAAAATTATTTTCTCCTTTACCTTGGAAAAATCATCACAGAAGCTTATGTCAAAATCTTCAGTTGGCTTAAAATCATTGTAGGTGGATAAAATTGCATCGAGAATAGAATCAATGGATACACCATCAAGATACCAATGGTAGTAAGGATTGAGATAAATAGTCGGTGCTATATTGAATTTGGGATTGATAATCACCAATCCGTCGTAGATCATCCCGTTGTTCTTTTTGACAGGATGGATGGTAAGCTTGAAATTATTGTCAAGTCTTGCGGTTATTTCTGTTTCTATAGTATGTAAAAACTCCGTGTATTTCATGAATCTCCTTGCGGAGCATAAAAATATCGGATCTCGTGGAAAAGTAAAACCCACGAAGCAGGGCGCTTCGTGGGTTTTACTCTATCATTGTTTGTTGAAGTTTGCAATATGTATTTTTGTACAATTTTTAGACTTCATTTTTGTGATATCATACAAAATACAGCTGCGCAATCCATTTTTAATCCGATTTGAGCCTCTGCCACAGTGTGTTGTAAAGAGTTGCGTCATCATCATTTAAAGCTCTGTATACTTCACAGTTTTTGAGCATATCGGAAGGCGGATTAATTGCCTCATTTTCCTTTGTTTCTGCATCCTGGTTGTCGATGACAGACTGGATAGGTGATGCATAGTATACATATTCAAAGTTGAGCTGTGCCGGCTCATCACTGCAGATATAGTTCAAAAATTCCTGTGCGCCCTCTTTATTCTTGCATGTCTTTGGAATAAACCATGAGTCAATCCAGAGGTTTGAGCCCTCTTTTGGTACGATATAGTCCAGGTTATCGTTTTCAGCCATGGCGGCAGCTGCCTCACCGGAGTAGCACACTGCGATTGCTGCATTTTCAGCAACCATTTCATCACAGGTTTCATCCACGTAGTAGGCGAGCACATCACTGCTTTGTTTGTTCAGTATATCAAATGCTTCATCGAGCTTTGCTGTGTCTGTCTCGTTTATCGAGTAGCCAAGTGTGCGAAGGGCGGGAGTAAAGGCATCACGGACAGAATTAATCATAATCATGTTGTCCTTGTATTTGCCGTTCCACAGGCAGTCCCAGGTATTTAGGTCTGATGCATCAGCCATCTTTTTATTGTATAGTATGCCGAGTGTGCCGTAGAAATAAGGCACAGTATATTCATGTGTCGGGTCAAAGGATGCGGACATGTCGATTATATCCTGATTTACATTTTGATAGTTTGGCATTGAGCTGTAGTCTATCTTGTTTAGCTCACCCTCACTTATGAGCTTCTCGATGATGTAGTCAGAGGTGCAGATGACATCGTAATCGATGGCACCGGACTTGTACTTTGTGTACATCTCCTCAGGCTCCTCGTATTCCTCGTATTTAACGGTGATTCCGGTTTCCTGCTCGAAGCTGTCGATTACTGATTCATCGATGTATTTACCGTAGTTTAGCACTGTTATGGCATTGTCATTGTTCGTGCTTCCGGCGCTTATGGTAAATACCGAAAAGCAGCCGATTACGAGTACTGCAACAATTGCGATGCTCACACTACGCTTTACGATGCGCAGCTTTTTAGCCCTTGCAGGCTTCTTTGAGGCGCTGACAGGTATCTGGTTTGAGTTGATGTTTACTACAACCAAAAGCAGCAGCACTGTGAAGAAAAGTATGGTTGACAGAGCATACAGCTCCGGCTTTACACCCTTTTTCAGCTCTGTGTAGAGCATGGTTGAGAGCGTGTTTACTCCTGCACCCTTCGTAAAGTAGGTGATGGAGAAGTCATCGAGTGACATTGTGACCGCCATCATAAAGCCGGAGAACACTCCGGGGCTTATTTCAGGCCAGGTGACCTTGAAAAATGCATATAGAGGTGATGCGCCCAGGTCAAGTGCGGCCTCATAGGTGTATTTGTTGGTCTGCTTGAGCTTTGGAAGCACATTGAGTATCACATAAGGGATGTTGAACGTGATGTGTGCGATAAGCACTGTAACAAAGCCCAGATTCATGAATTTTACAAACAAAAGCATCATTGAGATACCGGTCACGATATCTGCATTGAGCATTGGGATGTTTGTAGCGCCCAGATAGATTGTCTGGTTACGTTTCTTCATGGCGCTTATACCCATGGCTGCGAGAGTTCCTATTATTGTAGAAATCACAGCTGCAAGCAGTGTAATCTGCAGTGTTGTAGAAAATGCCGACATAATCCGCTCACTCTGAAAGCACTTTATGTACCAGTCGAGCGTGAAGCCTCCCCATTTAACCTTGGATTTGGAGTTGTTGAAGGAGAGTACTATTAATACAACGATAGGTAGATACAGAAACAAAAAAATCAGTCCCATATATACCCTTGATGCTATTTTTTTTACCATAATGCGCTCTGGTCTCCTTCCTTATCAAACAGATTGACGAGTGCCATACTGATTAATACGAATACCATGAGCACGAGTGAGAGACCGCTTCCTGCGCCCCACTGCGAGCCATGGACGAAATCCTGTTCTATGATATTTCCGATGAGCAGTACCTTGCCGCCTCCGAGTATCTGTGAGATGGCAAAGGATGTGAGTGATGGCACGAAAACCATTACGATTCCGCTTATGACACCGGAAATTGTAAGTGGCAGTATAATCTTGAAAAATATTGTGACTTTGTTTGCACCGAGGTCAAGAGCCGCCTCAATCCAGTCGTTTTTGATTCTGGTCATGGAGTTGTATATAGGCAGCAGCATGAATGGCAGAAAGTCATAGACCATGCCAAGCACGACGGCTCCGGAGGTATTCATGATGTTGAAGCCCGGCAGTCCTAGAGTGGTGAGTATCGAGTTGATGACACCGTTTTTGGACAAAAGCTGCTTCCATGCGAGTATTCGAAGCATAAAGTTCATCCACATAGGAAGCATGAAAACAAATACCACAAAGCTTTGGTTTTTAATCTTTAAGCCGTTTAAAATCATCGCAAGCGGATAGGACAGCACCAGGCATATTATGGTGCATATGATTCCAAGCCGTAGGGATAAAAGCAGTGCCTTGATATTGGTGTGCTGTGCTATTGCAGCCACATATTCAAATGTGAAGCCTCCGTCAGAGCCTTTAAATGCATAGTACACAATCATGAAAAGCGGAAGTATGATAAATCCGATAATCCATATGAGGTACGGCCCTGCGAGCAGCTGTTTCTTTATTTTAGACATCTATCTCCACCGCCTTTTCATCTGAGGACTCAGGCTTGTGCATTACCTGGATATTAAATGGAATCACCCTGATACCCACATGACTGCCGACCTCTACATATTTGGTGGTGTGTACCATCCAGTCGTAGCCGTTAGCCTTTACCTCAAGCTCATAGTGCACTCCCTTGAAGATATTTGACACGACATCGCCCTGCATGTAGCCGTCCTCCGCAGGCACCAGCTCCACATCCTCCGGGCGGATGACTATATCGACAGGCGTGTTCTCACCAAAGCCCTCGTCAACACAAGGCATCTTTACACCGAGTATCTCGACAAGCTTATCCTTTATCATAACACCGTCGATGATATTACTGTGCCCGATAAAGTCAGCGACAAAGGCATTTTCAGGCTCGTTGTAAATGTCCTCCGGTGTGCCAATCTGCTGGATATAGCCCTGATTCATGACTACGATGGTGTCAGACATGGTAAGCGCCTCCTCCTGGTCATGTGTGACGTAGACGAAGGTGATACCGAGCTCATTTTTGAAGCGGATAAGCTCATACTGCATGCTCTGGCGCAGCTTTAAGTCGAGAGCGCCAAGCGGCTCGTCTAACAGCAGTACCTTAGGCTCGTTTACAATAGCTCTTGCAATAGCGATACGCTGCTGCTGGCCTCCGCTAAGAGAATCCACAGAGCGGTTTTCAAAGCCGTCGAGATTGACGAGCTTTAATGCATACTTTATTTTGTCATCAATGTAAGCCTTGCTTTTTTTCTTTATTTTAAGACCAAACGCGATGTTTTCAGCTATTGTCATATGAGGGAAAAGAGAGTATTTCTGGAAAACAGTGTTCAGATTTCTCTCGTTTGCAGGTACATTTGTGATGTCCTTTGAATCAAACATGATTTTTCCCTTGTCCGGTGTCTCAAAGCCACCGAGCATGCGAAGTGTGGTGGTCTTTCCGCAGCCTGATGGTCCAAGCAGCGTCAGAAACTCATTCTCCCTGATGTATAGATTTAAATCGTCGAGTACAACATTGCCGTTGTATGACTTTGTGATATCGATAAAATCAATTAATTTCTTTCCCATGGTGTAAACCTTTCTCATGTAATTATAGTATTGGTAGGACCTGTATGTTTATAATTTGCTGCTGTACACACTAAAAATGCGGCCGGCAGTAATTACAGCCCCATAAAAGAGCTTCTGCAGGTGAAGCGTCAGAAGCTTGGAGGATTGCTGACCCATATGAGCATGGCATCCTTTGAAGACTTATTTTCAATAAAATGCTTCTTACCGGCTTTAAAATAAAAGGACTCACCGGCCTTTACGGTGTGCACCTTGCCACCATAGCAAAGCTTCACTGTGCCCTTTATCACATATCCAAACTCCTCACACTCCTGAGGCAGATATATTTCAGAGCTGCCGCCCGGATGAAGAGTGAGCCTGACAGGCTCCATGGAGCGGGTCTGTGCGTTTGGAATGATCCATTCCACCTTGCTGTTTTTTCCTCGTCAATTTTCTCAAAATAGTCGTTTGCCTTGTATACAATCTGCTCAGGTTCCGAATCTGTAAAAAACTCCGCCGGTGTCATACCCAGCACTGGATGATATCAAGCAGGGTGCCGACTGACGGTGAATTCTGATTTCGTTCAAGCTGGGAGATAAATCCTTTCGTCAGCTCAGCCCTGTCAGCAAGCTCCTGCTGGGTAAGTCCGTACTGGATACGAAGCTCCTTCATACGATGTCCGATATCCATGTTTACTTCCTTTTCTAATATACTTTACGTTATATTTACTGTAGGCTTAATGATAGATTTTTTGTTTACTAAAAATAAACCAACGAGATAATTTTAATATATTTTTTATAAATGTCAAGGGGAATTTTTGTAATAAAACACCTCATTCAGTTTTGAATGAGGTGTTTTTTATGTATGAAGCCGATAACCGGGATCGAACCGGTGGCCTACGCATTACGAGTGCGTCGCTCTACCTACTGAGCCATATCGGCAAGCTATATTATATTATCAGATATAAGAGTGTATGTCAAATCAAAATTTTGAGGTGAAATTTTTAGAGAGATAATTATAGAAAGGTATTGACAATAAAATGTATATAGTGTATATATAACACATGAACAGTTAATAAATACAGTACGGAGGTAGCATATGAAGCTGATGCAAAATTCAGGAGTGCCAATCTATCAGCAGATAGCGGACAGCTTCAAGACAGATATTTTGGCCGGCAGGTATGAGCAGGGGGAGTTCCTTCCGTCGATAAGAGGGCTGGCAAAGGACCTGAAAATCAGTGTGATAACCACGATGAAGGCTTATGAGCAGCTTGCAGATGAGGGACTCATCACAGCGGCGCAGGGCAAGGGCTTTTATGTCAATGCACAGGACAGTGAGATGATAAAGGAACAGCACCTGCGCAAGGTGGAGGAGTCGCTGACAGACGCGATAGCCGCGGCTGAGGTGGCCGGAATCTCAAACGACGAGCTTAAGGGAATGCTTGAGGCGTTGCTTGAGGTGGATAAATAAAGATATGAAACGAGTCAGGAGGAATGAAAATGACAACAAAGAATGCAATTGAGGCAGCAAAAATCACAAAGGAACTTAAAAATTTTACACTGGATGTGGAGAATTTCGCAATACCACAGGGCTTTGCGACAGCCTTAATCGGAGAAAACGGAGCAGGAAAGACAACACTTTTAAATATCCTGGCAGGAATCAGGCTTGACTATAAAGGTGAAATCACTTATTTCGGACAGTATTCTGATAAACAGAAGGAAAACTCGGGAGATATTAAAAACCGCATAGGCTACACAGGACCGGGCAAATACTATCTGCCACAGTGGACAGTTAAGGATATCGAGGAAATCAGCAAGCTGATGTTTGATGATTTTTCAGCAGATGATTTTCACAGATATTGTGAGGAGCTTGCAATATTTTCACATGGCAGCATTGATATGAAGAAAGCCAACAGCTCATTTTCGGATGGTATGAAGATGAAGCTCATGCTGGCAGGAGTCATGGCGCGAAAGACAGACCTTCTTTTGCTGGATGAGCCGGCATCGCCGCTTGATCCGCTGATGAGAGATAAGCTGTGCCAGATGATTGGCGAGTATATCCATGAGGGCAACGGTAAGCGCAGTGTATTTTTCTCTACGCACAATATCTCAGATATGGAAAATATCACCGATTATGCATTATAATGGAAAACGGACAGATTGTGGAGCAGGGCTTTGTTGAGGATTTGAAGGAAAAATACATCCTGATTAAAGGAGATGCAGCAGATACAGAGGCTGCCGGTAAGGTGCTGTATTCAATGACCAAAAATCCGTACGGCTTTGAGGGCATATGCTTGGCGGAAAACATAGATAAGCTTGCAGGACTTAATGTGACAAAGGAGATTCCGACACTTTACCAGATAAGCGTTGCTGTCATGAAAAATAACACAAAGATTGTGATGCGCTAGTGCGAGGTAAGGTGTTATGGAAAATAAGTCAGGAAGTATGAATGAAAAAAACGTTTCACAAAAATATGTAGCTCTAACATACATCAGGGATTACCGTGTTATGACTAATCTCAAGTATCGTCTGATAACAAATATACTGATTCCGCTTTTAGCAATTTTTACATCAATGCTAATTGCCTGTTCGAAAACAATCTGGGCATGGATAGGAGTTATAGTAATTGTTTATGATTTTTATATGATGTGCGAGGTGGTGCAGGACTATTTCTGCTTTGGCTGTATGTGCAAGAAGAATGCATTTGGCATGCATTTTTTAAAGACAGGTTTTAACGGAGTAAGATACTTTGAGAATGCAGTTCTTGTGGATATACTTATAAGACCGCTGCGTATTGGAATTACAATACTCATTGCTTCAATACCATTTATTAAATTTGGAGTTAATATCTGGCCGATATTTGACATTATTATGATATCTTCAATTGTTTCGGTTGGCTCATTAAATATATTCAGATACATGGATATGGGAATGTATATTTATCTGCTGGCGCTTATAGTTATCTTCCCGGCAATTGCAGGTAGTATAGCTGTTTTGATCTATGGCGGGAGAATGTGGTTTATCGCACCTGTGTTAGCAGTGGTGCTTGTAGGAGCGATAGCAGCGACATATTATCATATGATGGTGCGTATCCGCAGATCATATGTTGATGTGTAGAGGCATTTTAAATTGGAAAGTATATTTGAAAAGGAGAAATATTATGCTGAAAGATATTAAATTAGGATTTAAATTATTGAGATATGGCTATAAACTGAAGCTGAATGTGATCATGCTTGTATTCTTTGCAGTATTCGGAATTGCATCCGATATAATGAGCAAAGGAACTACAATCATAGGCGGTGTATACTTTATGATGAGTGGTATGTTCACATTCCAGCTCATCATGTCGATGGATGTGTCAGAGCTTATCCAGTCCACATCACTGAAAAAGAAGCTGCAGATATACATTCCGGTGATGTCAAGCACGGTAATCAATCTTGTTATTTTTACATTTCTGGTGGTAGAAAGAGTCATTCTGATACAGTATGGAGTGGCAGATAAGACGCAGCTTATCTACACACTTTTTACGATTGATGTTGTACTGTTTGTAGTATATCTGTACACAAGCATATGCTATAAGTATTATGTACTTGGCTTTATCGTATTCATGGTTTTGTTTATGGGCGTTTTTACTGTGTTTTCAGGAGCAGCGTTTGTGCCGGTTTCTAATGCTGTTTTTAAGCTTGGACTCCCGGTGGTGGCATTGCTAGGCTATATTGCTATTTTGGCAGGTGGGGCGTTTGAGATATTGATAGGAGAGCTTCTTTACAAGAAGCCTTTGTCTGAATTCGCATTCAGGGGATTTTTCCGTGATGCAAAGTAGTGATGTTACTGTTCCCACATAACAGCGTGACAAACAACATAGTGATTTAAAAAAATAAGAAATATTTGTGTAAAAATATTGAAAAAATGATCGCTTTGTAGTATGTTATCATTGTCGGTGCAAAGTCGGCAATGAGACTAATTAACATATCATCAGGAGAAAAATATATTAAATGGATAGTGACAGTTATAGTAAACAACAGTTAGACGACTTGTTTATGGATATGATTGCCTACTATGATGGCGATCCAAAGAGAATCCAGCATTTTACCAAGGTGCACAGCTATGCAAGGCTTATCGGTATAGGAGAGGAGCTTGATGATGCCTCGCTCTTTATACTTGAGGCAGCGGCTTACACACACGATATTGGCATACGTGTGGCGGAGGAGAAGTATGGCAGGTGCGATGGAAAGCTTCAGGAGCAGGAGGGACCGATAATCGCTCAGAAGATGCTCTCACAGCTTGGCTTTGAGAATTACATAGTTGAAAGAATTTGTTTTCTCATAGGTCACCATCACACATATGACAATATAGATGGTCTTGATTATCAGATACTCGTTGAGGCTGATTTCCTCGTAAATCTGTATGAGGATGATGCGGGAAACCGTGCAATCGACAAGGCATACAAGCACATATTCAAGACTGAAACAGGAAAAAAGATTTTTAGACTAATGTTCGGATATGAAGAAGAGGATTAGTATGAGCCGGGCCGGGAGGAGACTTCCGGCCCTTGTTCGTATTATGCGGCTTATATCAGAAATAGTAATTAATCAGAATAGTAAATATGCAGAATAGTTACATGAAATAATATTTGGGGATATGTCAAAAATTTTTGAATTTTGAGAAAGAAATAATATAATATGGCAAACAAAATAAATTATCAAAAATTAATGGAAGATTTAATAAAAGAAAATTGTGTGGACAATAACTGCACTCCACGTCTTTTGCTTCATAGCTGCTGTGGGCCGTGCAGCACATACTGCATACAGACGCTCTCGGAGTATTTTAAGGTGACGGTATTTTATTACAATCCAAACATTTATCCGCCAGAGGAATATCACATGAGAGCACAGGAGCAGAAGCGCTTTATAGATGAGTTTCCGGTGAAAAATCCGGTTCACTTTGTGGAGGGTGTGTACGACACCAGGCGCTTTTACGATATGGCACGCGGCATGGAGCTGTGCCTGAGGGCGGGGAGAGGTGCTTTAAGTGCTACAGGCTGCGTCTTGAGGAGAGTGCACAGTATGCAAGGGAGCATGGCTTTGATTTTTTTACTACGACACTTTCCATCAGCCCGTTGAAGAATGCCGAAAAGCTCAATGAGATAGGAAAAGATTTAGAGAGCCAATATGGAGTGCGATATCTTTTCTCTGATTTTAAGAAGAAAGAGGGCTATAAAAAGTCCACGGAGATATCAAAGCAGTATGATATGTACAGGCAGTACTACTGCGGCTGTGTATTTTCCAAGGAGCAGCGTGACAGAGAGATTGCAGCACGTGGGTGAAAATGTGGTTGCGTGACAGCAAAAATTATTATATAATTTAGCACAGTAAAGCGGCTGTTTAGAGCAGGCGGCGGTATCACATCTTATTTTTATACAATACATTGTGATACATGAAAATAAATCATCATTTAATAATCAAGGAGGAATCTCATGGCACAGTTATGGGGAGGACGTTTCACAAAGGAGACAGATCAGCTCGTTTACAATTTCAATGCGTCCATTTCATTTGATCAGAAGTTTTATAAAGAGGATATAGAGGGCAGCATCGCCCATGTCACGATGCTTGGAAAGCAGGGCATAATTTCACAGGCAGAGAGCAATGATATAGTGGCTTGCTTAAAGCAGATACTTAAGGAGGTAGAGTCAGGGGAGCTTGAAATCAGCTCAAAGTATGAGGATATCCACAGCTTCGTTGAGGCTACACTCATAGACAGGCTTGGTGACACAGGAAAGAAGCTTCACACAGGCCGAAGCAGAAACGACCAGGTAGCTCTTGACATGCGTCTTTTTACCAGAAAGACGGTGAAGGAGACTGATAATGAGCTTAATGAGCTTTTAGCTGTTATTCTTAAGATTATGAAGGAAAACACACAGACTATCATGCCGGGCTTTACACATCTGCAGAAGGCCCAGCCAATCACTCTGGCTCACCATATGGGCGCATATTTTGAGATGTTTAAGAGGGACAGATCAAGACTGTGCGATATATATAAGAGAATGAACTATTGTCCGCTTGGCTCAGGAGCACTCGCAGGCACTACATATCCGCTTGATAGGGACTATACAGCACAGCTTCTGGATTTTTACGGACCGACACTTAACAGTATGGACGGTGTGTCAGATAGAGATTATCTGATTGAGTTTTTATCGGCTCTTTCAACTATCATGATGCATCTGTCACGTTTTTCTGAGGAAATTATCATATGGAATTCAAACGAGTACCAGTTTGTTGAGATTGACGATGCATACAGCACAGGAAGCTCAATCATGCCACAGAAGAAAAATCCTGATATAGCAGAGCTTGTCAGAGGAAAGACAGGCCGTGTATACGGTGCGCTCATGTCGCTTCTCACCACCATGAAGGGTATTCCGCTTGCGTACAACAAGGATATGCAGGAGGATAAGGAGCTGGCATTTGATGCATTCGACACTGCAAAGGGATGTATCGCACTTTTTACAGGAATGATTAATACAATGAAGTTTAACAAGGACGTGATGAGAAAGAGTGCAAACAATGGCTTTACAAATGCCACAGATGCAGCTGATTATCTCGTTAAAAAGGGTGTACCGTTTAGAGATGCACACGGTATTGTAGGAAGAATAGTGCTTTACTGCATCGACAAGGGCATTGCAATCGACGATATGAGCATCGACGAGCTCAAGGCTATCTCTCCGGTATTTGAGGAGGATGTATTTGATGCCATTTCAATGGAGACCTGTGTCAGCACAAGGTGTACAGTTGGAGCACCATCAAAGACATCAATGGACAAGGTAATTGCCGTTTACGACGAGTATATGAAGTCAAATTGGCAGGATGAAGTGTAGTTTTTGTGCATATTTTATAAAAAACAGGGAGAAAAATTATTAATTTAATATAGTTTTTTCCTTGTTTTTCATTAGAGTTTCAAGTAATATATTTCCTATAAAGACAGTTGTACGCGACTGACGGACAAAACCTGATTTTAATGTCAAAGTATAGTGTATGGCATGGTCGAAGAAAATCTAGAAGATAGGGAGATTAGAGTAATGAGTGAAAAGCTTAAAGTAGGTATCCTCGGTGGAACAGGAATGGTAGGACAGAGATTTATTTCTCTTTTAGAGAATCATCCATGGTTCGAGGTAACAACAATTGCAGCCAGCCCAAGAAGTGCAGGCAAGACATACGAGGACGCCGTTGGTGATAGATGGAAAATGGACACACCAATGCCTGAGGCAGTTAAGAAAATCATCGTAAAGAACGTCAATGAGGTGGAAGAGGTTGCTTCACAGGTTGACTTCGTATTCTCAGCCGTTGATATGTCAAAGGACGAGATCAAGAAGATCGAGGAGGACTACGCAAAGACAGAGACTCCTGTAGTTTCAAACAATAGTGCCCACAGATGGACACCTGATGTGCCAATGGTTGTACCTGAAATCAACCCACAGCACATGGAGGTTATCAAATATCAGAAGGAGCGTCTCGGTACAAAGAGAGGCTTCGTAGCAGTAAAGCCAAACTGCTCAATCCAGTCATATGCTCCGGTTCTTACAGCATGGAAAGAGTTTGAGCCATATGAGGTTGTTGCTACAACATATCAGGCAATCTCAGGTGCCGGAAAGACATTCAAGGATTGGCCTGAGATGGTTGGAAACATCATTCCATTCATCGGTGGAGAGGAAGAAAAATCCGAGAAAGAGCCACTTCGTCTCTGGGGATATGTGGATGATGAGAAGAAACAGATTGTTCCTGCAGAGTCACCGGTTATCACATGCCAGTGTATCCGTGTTCCTGTATTAAACGGTCATACAGCAGCTGTATTTGTCAAGTTCAAAAAGAACCCTACAAAGGAGCAGCTCATCGAGGCACTCGAGAAGTTCAGCGGAGTACCACAGGAGCTTGGACTTCCAAGCGCACCAAAGCAGTTCATCAGATACTGTGAAGAGGATAATCGTCCTCAGGTTGCACTTGATGTGGATTATGAGCATGGTATGGGAATCAATGTCGGACGTCTCAGAGAGGATACAGTCTATGACTGGAAGTTCGTCGGACTCTCACACAACACAGTACGTGGTGCAGCAGGTGGAGCAGTGCTTTGTGCAGAGCTTCTTAAGGCACAGGGTTACATCACAAAGAAGTAGATTTAGCAATTTGCTGGAAAATTTATTAAGGAGGGCGGATTTTCCGTTTGTGGGCTGTGGGCACCGGTGTAGCACACAGTAGTATTCCTCAGAAAAATATGAAGTCAGCCACGGGATTATTTACGGATAGGTTATGGCAGTTTGCAAGTCTAAACTGTCATTTGACCTGTTGGAAACCCGTGGCAGTTCATATTTTCTTCGGAACATACTGTGTACTCTCCGGTGAAGGCAGTGTATTAAACGGAAAATCCTCACTCTGTGAATTAATTATTATGCAAAAGTCGAGCCTCTTAAAAGAGGCTCTCTTTTTTGGGCTTGTGCGCCTAGCGGCGCACGTTTCTAACGGGTTAAAGTCCCGAATCCGCCCGGTAGTGGGAAGGATATAGCCGAAAGCAAGGGTGTCCATCGTGAGATGGAATCTGAAGGAAGCTGGATGTGAGGAATATACTAACTCACGGGCAAATCTCTGGTCTGACGAACAGAAATCTCATA
>ENA-OQER01000458-OQER01000458.1-human-gut-metagenome-genome-assembly--contig:-NODE-458-length-21991-cov-6.087816_pt1 | contig 21991 bp, 34 predicted proteins | sample MGYA00242797_ERZ504639 | MGnify/ENA primary metagenome ERZ504639 (study PRJEB26092, sample SAMD00036306) | human gut metagenome | host: Homo sapiens | study: EMG produced TPA metagenomics assembly of...
GCTTACCGAGGCGATGACGAGGACGACGAGGCTCCGATTGAGACCGCAAAGACAACTTTGCTGCCGCGTCGCCATGCTAAGCGCGAACAGTAACCGGCCAGCTTTCGATGGAAGACGACCCCGATAAGATCGACGAGTCCGAGCCGCCGTTTGCCGTGAGTCCTGTCTCGGCAACACCTCAGATTCCCGACTTCTTGAAGCATCCCAAGGTTGCCGATACGGCTGTCGCGGGCGCTGCCGAGGCGCCTACTCCTAGCGATGGGGGAGCGGTCAATGCCCCCGCGGATAACGAGGGCGAAGAAGAGGACGGCTCAAGCTTCCGCCGCTCGAGATCCTGCACGCCAACCCGCAGTCGGCGTCCTCCGCGTCATCTGACAAGGAGCTGGAACAGACTGCCGAGTCACTGCAATCCACCTTGCTTGAGTTTGGCCGCAGTGCCCGCGTGGTCGGCTGGATCGCCGGCCCCACGGTGACGACCTTTAAGCTGCAACCTGGCGAGGGCGAGCGCGTGAGCAAGATTTCGAGCCTCGAGGACGATATCGCGCTTTCGCTCGCTGCTCAGTCGGTGCGCATCTTTGCCCCGATCCCCGGTACCTCGCTTGTGGGTATCGAGATTCCCAATCGCAAGCGCCAGAACGTCAACCTGGGCGACGTGCTTCCCTATGTGAAGGGCGGTCCGCTCGAGCTGGCCATCGGTCGAGATGCCGAGGGCACGCCGGTCGTCGCTGACCTCGCCAAGATGCCCCACCTGCTGATCGCCGGCACGACCGGTTCTGGTAAGTCGGTGATGATCAATTCCATCATCACGACCCTGCTCATGCGAGCCCTTCCCGAGGACGTTCGCCTGATCATGGTCGACCCCAAGCGCGTCGAGCTTGCGGGCTATAACGGTTTGCCGCATCTCTATGTGCCCGTGGTGACCGAGCCCAAGCAGGCCGCGAGCGCTCTGCAATGGGCCGTGTCCGAGATGGAGCGTCGCCTGAAGGTCTTCGAGCGTCTCAACGTGCGTAAGATCTCGACCTACAACGAAAAGCAGGCCGCCGGCGAGTTTGAGCATTACGACAACCCGCCCCAAAAGATGCCCTATCTGGTCATTATCATCGACGAGCTTTCGGACCTGATGATGGTCGCCGGCAAGGATGTCGAGGCTCGATCGTTCGTATCGCCCAGCTGGGCCGTGCCGCCGGTATACACCTTATCGTGGCTACGCAGCGCCCCAGCTCCAACGTGGTGACGGGCCTCATCAAGGCCAACATCACCAACCGCATCGCCTTTAACGTCGCCACGGGCATCGACTCGCGCGTCATTATTGACCAGATGGGTGCCGAAAAGCTCACCGGTTTGGGCGACATGCTGTTCTCCAAGGTCGACTGGGGCAAGCCTCGCCGTATCCAGGCTGCTTTGTCTCGGATGACGAAATCAACGAGATTGTCGAGTTCGTCAAGTCGCAGAGCGAGCCCGACTACCACGAGGAGATTCTGTCTGCCGTGGCGCCCGCTTCCATGTCCATGGCGGGTGGCGGCGGTATTGTCCGCACCGGAGTAGCCGAGCCGCAAGACGATGATCCGCTCATTTGGGAAGCCGCCCATATTGTGGTGGAATCGCAGCTTGGCTCCACATCTGCCTGCAACGTCGTCTGAAGGTTGGCTATGCGCGTGCCGGGCGTATTATGGACATGCTGGAAGAAAAGGGTGTCGTCGGCCCGCCCGACGGTTCCAAGCCGCGTGAGGTCCTGTTGGACGAGGAGGGGCTTGCCGCGCTGGAATCTGTCGACGCCGAGATGGCACGTGAAGATCGTGAGTTTGGAGGATTCTGATGGCTGCACGCTTTGGTGACATGCTGCTCGAGCAGCGTCGCCGGATGGGCCTTTCCATTCAGCAGGTCGCCAACACCATCAAAATCAGGCCGCAGATCATCGAGTTTTTCGAGACCGGTAACTTTGCTTCGATGCCGCCGCGCGGCTATGCGCAGGGCATGATTTCGAGCTATGCTCGCTTTTTGGGCCTCAATCCGCGCGAGGTCGTCAATGCCTACTTTGACGACCTGATGGCATACGAACGCGAGACGTCGCAGCAGGGCGGTCGTTTTCAGGACGCCGCCGGCTACGTCAATTCGCGTTCCTCGGTCGATAACGGGCGCTTCCTGATGGTTCAGGCGGTCGTTCAACCCGCTATGGACAGCGTCCTCAGCAGGCCGGTTATATTACTGAGACGGGTTCGGGCGAGGAGATTCGTTCGCAGCGTGACCGGTTCCGCAGTACGCCGATGCCCGAGGACCGTGCACTTCCCGCTGCCCGCGGCGTGGCTCGTGACCCTCGTGCCGGCTACGGCGACGGCGGCTATTCCGATCGCGGTTACCGTGGGGTCTCTTCTGGTCGCTCTCGCGGTGGCTATGCGGATGCCGATACCACGCAGGTGACGCCGCGTCTTCGCTCTCAATCACAGCCGTATGGCCAGCGCTCTTCGGCTCCGCGTTCGGTCCAGCGTGGCTATCAAGCCGCGGTGAACTTGCGCCCGCTCGGGTCAGCGCGGCCTTCAGGGCCAGGGCGGCTATCGCGGCCGTTCCGATAGCAATCGCGGTCGTATGCCTCAGGGAAGCGGCCGCAGCAGTTCCGGTCGTGGACGCGGCGGATCACGTACTCCTCAAAACAACGGGCTCGATCCGCGTATCGTCTACGCCGGCATCGGTGCCGTTGTGCTGCTGTTGATTGTGCTCATCGTGGTGCTTCTACGTGGCTGCGCATCTTCGGCGCCCGAGAACACGCCCGAGACGCCCACTGCTACCAAGATGACGACCAAGAAGTCTTCTAAGAAGACCGAAACGGTCGACGAGGACGATGACACCGATGAGGCGACGGATGAGTCGACTGATTCGGACGCTACCAAGACGACGGCCAAGAAGGAAGAGAACGAGGTCACGAAGGTCAAAGTCTCCGTTGCCAAGGGAAAGACCGCGTGGATTGAGGTCAAGGTTGACGGCAAGTCGGTCTATGGCGCCCAGGCGACTGGCCCCTTTGAGCAGGAGTACACGCCCGAGTCTTCGATCGAGATCACCACGTCCAAGCCTTCCGATGTCACCGTTACCAAGAACGGTGAAAAGGTTCGTTACGATACCAAGACCTCGGGCGTGGCGCGTGTGACGATCACCGTTCCCAAGAAGGAGACGTCTGATTCCGAGAATGGTGAAAGTTCTGATGGTACCGACACCACCGATGGTACCGATGCCACCGACGGTACCGATGCCCAGTCCACGGATGGCGCCGATACCGCAACTGACGGTCAGACACCCACCGATTCTACCGACAATTCGTACGATAGCTACTAGGCCGCTCGTACGCGAAAGGAAACATCATGGCTAAAGATTCCAGCTTCGACGTCGTGTCCGAGGTCAACATGCAAGAGGTCGACAACGCCTTCCAGCAGACCACGCGCGAGATTTCCCAGCGCTATGACCTTAAGGATTCCGGCGCACGATCGAGCTTTCGAAGGGCGACAAGCTCTTTACGATCAACGCCCCGGCCGACTTTGTCTCCAAACAGATTGTTGACGTGCTGAGCTCCAAGCTCATCAAGCGCGGCATCGACCTCAAGGCTGTCTCGTGGGATGCTCCGCAGGCGGCATCGGGTGGCACCGTGCGCGTGCTCGGCCATATCGTCGAGGGTATCGACCAGGCGACCGCCAAGAAGATCAACAAGGACATCAAGGATCAAAAGCTCAAGGTCAAGGTGACCATCGAGGCCGACAAACTGCGTGTTTCCTCTGCTTCGAAGGACGCGTTGCAGACCGTGATTCAGTTCCTGCGCGACCAGGACTACGGCCAGCCGCTGCAGTTCACCAACTACCGCTAATATCAATCGAAAGGACCGCTCTCCAACATGGATACACCGTTGGGCTCCGTGCTCTACATCACCCTCGGGTGCGCTAAGAACGAGGTTGACACCGACCGCATGCGTTCTCTTTTGACCGCCGCAGGCTACGAGGAGGCATTCGACCCGCAGGACGCCGATATCGCCATCGTCAATACATGCTCGTTCCTCGCCTCCGCAACGTCCGAGAGCATCGAGACCACGCTCGAGCTCGCCAACGAGGTTCAGGACGGCGTTCGTTCTTGCCCCATCGTCATGTGCGGCTGCGTGCCGTCGCGCTATGGCGATGACCTGCCTGACGAGCTGCCCGAGGTCGCTGCCTTTGTGAAGGCCGACGAGAAGATGGCATCGTGGCGGTCATCGATGGCGTGCTGGGTGTCGAGCGTGAGATTGCAGCCTATATCCCGCAGGTCAAACGTACCGTCGAGGTGCTGTCGCTTACGTCAAGATTTCCGATGGCTGCAACCGCTTCTGCAGCTTCTGCATGATTCCCTACATCCGCGGCCGCTATCATTCGCGCAATGCCGAGAGCATCATCTCCGAGGTGCGCGACCTGGTTTCCGGCGGTGTGCGCGAGATCGTGCTGATCGGCCAGGACACGGGCATCTGGGGTACCGACTTTGCGACGAGGACGTCGCCGATGGCTCGCCGCGCAATCTGGCGCAGCTGCTGCGTGCCGTCGCCGAGGCCGTGCGCCCGCACAACGTCTGGGTCCGCGTGCTCTATCTGCAGCCCGAGGGCATGACTGACGAACTCATCGAGACGATTCGCGATACGCCCGAGGTGCTGCCCTATATCGATATCCCCGTGCAGCACTGCGACGCGCGCATCCTTAAGGCTATGCGCCGTTCTGGTTCGCGCCAGGAGCTCGAGGACCTGTTCCGCGATCTGCGTGAGCGTATCCCCGGCATCGTGATCCGTTCCACGGCCATGGTCGGCTTCCCGACCGAGACCGACGACGAGTTCCGCGACCTTATCGACTTTATGGACACCGTCGGCTTTGACTACACGAGCGTCTTTGCCTACTCGCAGGAGGAGGGCAGCCTGGCCGCTAAGATGGAGGCCAGGTCGACGAAGAGGTCAAGCTCGAGCGCGCCCAGGAGGCCATGGACCTGGCCGAGTCGCTCGGTTTTGCCGCCACCGCCGCACATGTGGGCGAGCGCGCCCAGGTGATCGTCGACGGTATCGAAGAGACCGAGGATGGCGCCGAGCTGATCGGCCATGCCTGGTTCCAGGCGCCCGATTCCGATGGCGCGGTGCATCTGGACGCCAGCGAGGCGTCCGTGGGCGATATTCTGACCGTCGAGTTTACCGATAGCTTCTGCTATGAGCTTATCGGTCATGTTGTGGAGTAGGAGAGCGTCGTGGCTAACGAGAGCAATAAGGAACTGACGAGTGTCTGGACGCCCGCCAACATCGTGACGTGCGTTCGCATCGTCTTTATCCCGGTGTTCATGATCGTGTCGGCGCTTTCTCACACGAGTGTTGCCGGTACGGATTGGAGCACCTTCGACGGCCCGCTCGCCGCCGCTGCCTTCATTCTGTATGTGATCCTGTCGTGCACCGATAAGGTCGACGGTTATCTGGCGCGTTCGCGCAACGAGATCACCGACTTCGGTAAATTCTTGGACCCCATCGCCGATAAGCTGCTCGTGTTCTCGGCCCTGCTGCTGTTCTTGGATTTTGGTATGGTGACCGTGTGGTCCGTGTTCATTATCCTGTTCCGCGAGCTGCTGGTGAGCGCCCTTCGCATGGTCGCGAGTGCGGCCGGTGTGGTCGTTGCGGCCGATAAGCTCGGCAAGTACAAGACGGCAACCACGATGGTCTCCATTTGCGGTTACCTGTGCGTTTTTGCTATGGCCGGCTTGCACCTTGGCCCGGTGGCGCTGACGCTCGGCATCTACTCGGTGTCGCGCTTCCTGTACGCCGTTGCCGTTGTCCTGACCGTTATCTCGGGCGCCCAGTACTTCTGGAACTGCCGCAAGATCGTCTTTTCGGTCTAGGTCCTAGTGGGTATGACGGACTCTTTTGAGCAGATTTCCGCACATAACGAGGAGCTGGCGCGTGATATTGTCGAGCGCGCGAGCGCTCGGGGCGTGACGGTTTCGACGGCTGAGTCGCTGACGGCGGGTATGATCGCCTCGACGATTGCCGATATCCCGGGCGCTCGGCGGTGCTGCGTGGCGGTGCGGTGACCTATTGCGATGAGATTAAGCATCGTGTTCTTGGTGTTGAGCAGGAGACGCTCGACCGCTATACCGCGGTGTCGCATCAGACCGCGCGCGAGATGGCGGTGGGTTCGCTGGAGCTGTACCAGAGCGATATTGCAGTGAGCGCAACGGGTTATGCCGGCCCCGGCGGTGGCACTGAGGACGATCCGGCGGGCACTTTCTATATTGGCTGGGCGCATCGTTCCGCCGATGGGGGCGTGCCGGTCGTGGACTCTGTGCGCTGCCACTATGAGGGCGACCGTTCGTGTGTTCGTGCCCATGCGGTCACGGAGGCATTGGGTCGCATTGCCCTTGTGCTCAACTCTATGGAATAGACGTGTTTTAAGGGGCCTCCGAGCCCCTTAATTGTGGAGATAGGGACCTTAGGCTCATTTGGCGTTTGTGCTGGTTGTAGATGTATTTTTGCCTGCCTTGTTCATATTTGGTCCTTTGTGGTCAAGCATTTGGTCAGTGTTTGGTCGGCGTTTGGTTGGGTTTTGGAAAGACCGCCTGCATATGATTGGCCTGAACGGTTGACCACGAACAGCCGTTCGTTTATTATCGATGCAGGTTGTTAAGAGGAGGGCTATTCATGGCCAAGAATTCAGGTCCCGTACGTACGTTCATGCTCGCACGACGGGTAAAGAGCGCGATGAGATGATCGCCACCACCAAGCCGAGATCGAGAAGAAATTCGGCCAGGGTTCCATCATGAGGTACGGCGACGGTGGTCCCGAGCTCGAGGTCGAGGCCATTCCCACGGGCGCCCTGGCCCTCGATGCCGCGCTGGGTATCGGCGGCGTGCCGCGCGGCCGTATCGTCGAGATTTACGGTCCTGAGTCCTCCGGTAAGACGACGCTTTCGCTCGAGATCCTGGCCGAGGCCCAGGCAATGGGTGGCGTTGTGGCATTTATCGATGCCGAGCACGCGCTTGATCCACGTATGCCGCGCGCATCGGCGTGGATATCGACGAGGTGCTCATTTCCCAGCCGATACGGGCGAGCAGGCGCTTGAGATTGTTGACATGCTCGTGCGTTCCGGCGCCATCGATGCCATCGTCGTCGACTCCGTCGCCGCGCTGACCCCGCGTGCCGAGATCGAGGGAGAAATCGGCGATACTACGGTCGGTCTTCAGGCTCGCCTAATGAGTCAGGCGCTCCGCAAGCTCGCCGGCTCGCTGTCCAAGTCCAACACGACGTGCATCTTCATTAACCAGCTGCGTGAGAAGATCGGCGTCATGTTCGGCAACCCCGAGACTACGACGCGGCCGCGCCCTTAAGTTCTTCTCTTCGGTGCGTATCGACATTCGCCGTATCGACAGCATTAAGCTTAAGGACGAGGTTATCGGTAACCGCGTGCGCGCCAAGGTCGTTAAGAACAAGGTGGCAGCTCCGTTCCGTTCTGCTGAGTTCGACATCATGTACGGTACGGGCATCTCTAAGGAGGGCTCAATTCTGGACATGGCTGTCGAGTGCGGCATCTGCAAGAAGATGGGCTCCTGGTTTGCCTATGGCGAGGACAAGCTTGGCAACGGTCGAGAGGCCGCCAAGCTTTCCTGCGCGAACACCCCGATTGCGCCGACGAGATTGAGCATAAGGTCCGCCTTGCCTGCGGACTTGAGTTTGATGACGATGCTCCGTCCGAGGTCGAGCTGACCGATCAGCCTGCGCCTGAGGAGTTTGACGAGCTTTACGCCATCGATGGTTCCGCCATGCTCGATGATGACGACGAGTAGCGGTTACGCTCATGTCGTATACGGTGACCGAGGCCACGGCCTTCTTTCCCGATAAGAAGGCGGCTTCCTCGTTCTCGAGCGGGTATGCGTCCAAAAAGCCTTGCGCACATATCGATTGTGAGCTTGAGGGCGGTTTTGAGCGGTCCATTTGGATTCCCGTGCGGGTCGCGCGGCTGTATGTCAAAAACCGCCCCGATCTTCCCTGTGATTGGGACAACTTTCGTGAGGCGGTGCAGCTCATCGAGGGTAAATGTGCACTTACCATGGTGACCGAGATGCTATCGCGCCGCGACCATGCGACGGGTGAGGTCCGTGACAAGCTGGCTCGCTACGGCTTTCACCAGCCCGCGATCGATTTCGCCGTCGAGCGCGCCACAGAGTATCACTTTTTAGACGAGAACCGCTTTTGCTCGTACTTTATCGAGGAGCGCAAGCGGCGCGGTTGGGGACAGCGCAAAATCGAGACCGAGCTCAAGCGCCGTCATGTCGTGCTCGATGACATTCCCGGTTATCCCGAGGATTATTTTGCCGTCGAAGAGATTTGGCGCGTGCGTCAGCCCTGCTCGCCAAGCGGCGTGTTCCAGAGACGCGCGGATTCGAAAAACTGGTTCGGTTTTTGATGGGCAAGGGCTTCTCGTATCACATCGCCGCCGATGCCGTTAAGGCACGTCTCGATGCCGAACGCGAGAAATGTGCGGTTTAGGCGTATGCGCTTTGTGGCCCTGCCGTTCACCGCGTTTTAGCCGCCGTGCCGGGGCCATTTATTTGACAGTTGTTGTGGTTCAACGTACGATAAACACTGTCATTTGCTTTGTGATATGTGCTCATCTGTGATGAGTTTGTTTATATGTTTATCTGTATCCGACCCGCATAAGCTGCGCCCATATTACTCAAATGTCGCGAGCCGTTCGTAAGGACGGTTCGCTTTGTTGTGTAACGAATCCATAAAAAGGAGTGAGCATGCCTATCATCGCAGCGCTCGTTGGCATCGTTTTGGGTGCCATCGCCGCCATTGCCTACATGCGCACCGCCAAGCAGGGTAGTCTTCACGAGGCCGACGAAAAGATTCAGTCGGCACACGCGCAGGCTGAGTCCCTGATCGGTGATGCTAAGCGTCAGGCCGAGACCCTCAAAAAAGAGGCTCTGCTCGAGGCTAAAGAGGAGATCATCAAGAACAAGCAGGCCGCCGAGGCCGAGGACAAGCAGCGTAAGAGCGAGATTCGTACGCTCGAGAACCGTGTGATGCAGCGCGAGGAGTCCCTCGATCGCCGAAACGACGCTCTCGACAAGCGTGAGCACCAGCTGTCCAGCCAGGCCGGTCAGGTCGAGAAACGCTCCCGCGAGCTTGAGGAGCTCTGCGCCAAGCAGACCTCCGAGCTCGAGCGTATCGCCGACCTGACCCGCGAGGATGCCCACAAGGAGCTCCTCGATAAGGTTCGCGGCGAGGTCACCCACGAGGCCGCCACGATCATTCGCGAGTCCGAGCAGCAGGTTCGCGCCGAGTGCCACAAGACCGCCCAGGAGATTCTGTCCCTGGCGATTCAGCGCTGCGCTGCCGACCACACAGCCGAGGTCACCGTTACCTCCGTGCACATTCCCTCTGATGACCTCAAGGGCCGTATCATCGGTCGCGAGGGTCGCAACATCCGGACCTTCGAGCAGGTTTCCGGCGTCAACCTCGTGATTGACGACACGCCCGAGACCGTCGTTCTTTCGAGCTTCGACCCGGTCCGTCGTGAGACCGCCCGTGTTGCCCTCGAGAACCTCATCGCCGACGGCCGCATTCACCCCGCCCGCATCGAGGAGATGTATCACAAGGCTGCCGACCTGGTTCAGCAGCGCGTGCGCGAGGCTGGCGAGCAGGCTGCCTTCGATACCGGCATTCACGACCTGCACCCCGAGATCGTCAAGACCCTTGGTGCCCTGCGCTACCGTACCTCGTTTGGTCAGAACGTGCTTCAGCACTCCCTCGAAGTCTCTGACCTGTGCGGCGTGATGGCTTCCGAGCTTGGCCTGGACGTTGTGACCGCCAAGCGCGCCGGCCTGCTGCACGACCTGGGCAAGGCAATTGACCACGACGTCGAGGGTCCGCATGCCGTCATCGGCGCCGAGCTTGCCCGCCGTTATGGCGAGAAGCCCGTTATCGTTCATGCTATCGAGCTCACCATGCCGATGTCGACCCTAACACGGTGCTCGATGTCCTGGTACAGGCCGCTGATGCTGTCTCTGCTTCTCGCCCCGGTGCCCGTCGCGAGTCTGCCGAGAACTACATCAAGCGTCTCGAGAAGCTCGAGGAGATCGCCAACTCCCATGAAGGCGTCGAGCGTACCTATGCCATGCAGGCTGGTCGCGAGGTACACGTCATGGTTCAGCCGGACAAGATCTCCGATGCCCAGTCCACGGTCCTGGCTCACGATATCGCCCATCAGATCGAGGAAGAGATGGAGTATCCCGGTCAGGTGAGCGTCGTCGTGATTCGCGAGAGCCGCGCTGTCGATATCGCTAAATAACATGAGCGACGCGAACGAGCTCATCTCATTTATCGCGTCGATGTCGGGGGAGGGCAACCTTCGCGTCGAGGAGAACCTTGGCGAGGGGTATGTCCGCCTCCGCGTTTCGGAGGCCGAGCGGCGCCAGGCAAAGCACGACATTCAGCATGTCGAGGATATCGTCATCGAAATGCTCCGTAATGCTCGCGATGCTGGTGCGACAAGGTCTATCTCGCCACGACCAAGGAAGATGGCGTCCGCACGCTTGTCTTTCTGGATAACGGTTCGGGCGTTCCACAGGATATGCAAGAGCGAATCTTCGATGCCCGCGTTACCTCCAAGCTCGAGAGCATGAAGATGGACCGTTGGGGCGTTCACGGTCGTGGCATGGCATTGTTTTCGATCAAGCAGAACACTGACGAGGCCCGTGTGGTCACGTCTGGTGTCGACCTTGGCTCGGCCTTTAAGGTGAGCGTTGCGGCCGACCGCCTCAGTGAGCGTGCCGATCAGTCCAGCTGGCCCCAGGCCGTCAGGGATGAGGACGGACGTTATGTCTGTGCTCGCGGCCCGCATAATATTATTCGCGCTGCTTGTGAGTTTGCGCTCGAGGAGTTGTGTGGTTGCGATGTCTATCTTGGTTCTCCGTCTGAGATTGCCGCGACCCTTTATGCTCAGGCGTCAAGTCGGCTCGATACGTCGCGTCTCCTGTTCATTGATGACGAGAGTGAGCTTCCGGTTGTCGATCGTTTAGGCCTTGCCTCTGATGCCGAGGACTTTATCCGTATCTGTTCGGGTTTGGGTCTTGAGATGTCCGAGCGCACTGCTCATCGCATTTTGGCAGGGCAGATTAAGCCCGTTCGCGGTGTGACCGCGCGTCTGCTGCGCGAGCGTGATTCGTCCTCGCATGCGCCGGCTCCTGTCGATCTTGCGAAGGATCGTCGCGGGCTACGTATTGCCAAGGATGACATGGCACAGTTTTCGCGTGCTGTGGAGCGTGACTTTAATGACCTTGCCGCCCGGTACTATCTCAACCTTTGTGGCGACCCAAAGATTCGTGTTTCGCGTGATCGAATCACTGTGACCTTCGATCTTGCCAAAGAGGAATAGTGCCTTTACCGAGTCCACTCGGTACGATACAGTTATTGCAGTTAAAACGTACTTTTAAACGCAGGAGTTTCTTCATGGATTGCCTGAAGGTATCAAGCAAATCATCGCCCGCGTCCGTTGCCGGCGCCATCGCCGGCATGGTCAAGATGGTGTACCCGTCAACATCCAGTGTGTCGGCGCTGGTGCTGTCAACCAGGCCATTAAGGCCGTGGCTATCGCGCGCGGTTTTTTGATTCCAACCGGTTTTGATATTTCCTGCGCGCCCGTGTTCTCCGACATCCTCATTAACGGGGAGTCGCGCACGGCCATTCGCCTTTCTATCTACGTTCACCAGATCAATCGAGCTGCTATGGATAACGTCGTCATGGATGATGTTAAGCCTGTGGCATAGCTTCTGCTTGCCTCGATTCGCCCCCCCTCTCCATCGTTAGGACTTATGCACATGGACCAGCGTTCCGTACGCGATATTCTTGCCGGTAAAACCTACTTTATCCGCACCTTTGGCTGCCAGATGAATCAGCACGACTCCGAGCGCGTGAGCGGTCTGCTCGATTCGTATGGTTGCCTCATGCGCTCGATCCCGAGCATGCCGATATTGTTGTCTTCATGACATGCTGCGTGCGCGAGGCCGCCGATACTCGCCTGTACGGCCAGTGCAATTCCTGTAAAAGCCTGCCGCCTTCGCCTTCGGGCAAGCGTGTGGTTGCCGTTGGTGGTTGCATCGCGCAGCGCGATGGCGAGGGCCTGCTCACCAACGTCGATAACGTCAATGTCATCTTTGGTACGCATTCCATCGCACATGTGGCAGAGCTCATCGCCGAGGCGTTCCTTGATGGCAAGCGTCATATCCGCACCAATGAGCATGAGGATACGGATGCCATGAGCATGCCGTGGCATCGCGAGACCCAGTATCACGCCTGGGTGCCCATTATGACGGGCTGCAATAATTTCTGTACCTATTGCATCGTGCCGTACGTGCGCGGTCGCGAAAAGAGCCGCCCCTTCGAGGAAATTGTCGACGAGGTGACCGGTTTGGTGCGCCAGGGCGTGCGCGAGATTACGCTGCTGGGCCAAAACGTTAACTCATATGGTCGCGATCTGTTTGGCAAGCCGCGTTTTGCCGATCTGCTGCGTGCCGTGGGTGATACGGGTGTGGAGCGCATCTTCTTTACCTCTTCTCATCCTAAGGATCTGCTGCCCGAGACCATCGACGCCATGGCCGAGACGCCCGCCGTCATGCCGCAGCTTCACTTGGCCGTTCAGTCGGGCTCCACGCGTATCCTCAAAGAGATGAATCGCCGTTATACACGCGAGGACTATCTGGGCCTGGTCGATCGCATTCGCAACCGCATGCCCGATATCGCGCTCTCGACCGATATTATCGTTGGCTTCCCGGGCGAGACTGAAGAGGACTTTGAGCAGACGCTCTCACTTGCCGAGACGGTCCGCTATGCTCAGGCCTATACCTTCATCTATTCCAAGCGCGCCGGTACCCCGGCCGCAGAGATTGACGATCCTACGCCGCATGAGGTTATTCTCGAGCGTTTCAACCGCCTGGTTAAGGTTATCGAGACTACGGCACACGAGTATAACCAGGGTGAGCTTCATACTGTGGTGCCGGCGCTCATTGAGGGAACGAGTAAAAAGAACGACGCGGTCCTGCTGGGCAAGAGTCCCAAGAATCAGACCGTGCATGCGCCTATCCCCGAGGTTACAGCATCGATCAGCTTGTTGGCAAGATCGTTGATGTTGACGTTGACGTTGCCAAGACCTGGTATTTGTCCGGCTCCGTTGTGGGCGAGCCGCGCTAATGGTTTCTCCCAGGGCAGGACTTTCCGCCGTTGCGATCGTCGGTCCGACGGCGTTGGTAAGAGTGATGTTGCCGACCGTTTGGCAGCTCGTCTTTCGTCCGAAGTGCTGTCGTGCGATGCGATGCAAATCTATCACGGCATGGACATCGGTACCGCAAAGATGGCGCCCGATGAGTGTACGGTGCCGCTGCGTCTCGTCGACATTGTAGAGCCGGGTGTGGCATATTCTGCTGCGCTTTATCAGGCTGACGCTCGCGCGCATGTTGAACGTCTCCTTGGTTCGGGTTGCCTGCCGGTTTTTTGCGGAGGTACGGGGCTGTATCTCAAGGCCGCCCTCGATGAGATGGACTTTCCCTCGGGTGAACTTGAGGACGATCGTCGTATGGGCTATCAGGAGCTTGCCGAGCGTATTGGCGAGGAAGAGCTGCATGCCCTGCTTGCCGAGCGCGACCCAGAATCGGCTGCTGTTATTCATCCCCATAATGTGCGCCGTGTGATTCGTGCGCTCGAGATGCATGATGATGGTATTTCCTATGCACAGCAAAAAAGTCAGTTTAGTGTTCCGCGCGAGCATTATCATGCTCTATGGTTTGGTCTGACGCGTAATCGCGAGGTGCTCTACGAGCGCATTAACCTGCGCGTCGATCTGATGTTTGAGCAGGGTCTTGTCGATGAGGTTCGCGGTCTTATGGACCAGGGGCTGGGAGATGCCCTGACTTCGATGCAGGCAATTGGCTATAAAGAGATCATTGATGCTTTCAATGGCGTGATTTCTATGGATGAGGCTCGCGAACTCATCAAGATGCGTTCGCGTCGCTATGCCAAACGTCAGCTTTCGTTGTTTAAGCGCGATGACCGTATCGTGTGGTTTGATATGGACGAGTTTACGATCGATGAGGTCGTTGAGGACATCCTGCATCGTATTGAGGCTGCCTAATGGCCCGTTTCCCCCTTGTTCCCACGGCACCCGAGCCCGAGCGTGCCATATTAGTTGGTGTTGAGTGGCGCGACAATGCATGGCCGCTCGATCGCTCGCTTGATGAGCTGGAGCGTCTTACCCACACGGCTGGTGCCCAGTGCGTGGCACGCTTGTCACAGCGTTTGGTAAAGCCGTATCCTAAATCGTTTATCGGTTCCGGTAAGGTTGAAGAGCTGTGCGGCCTGGTGCATCGCATGGATGCCGATGTCGTTATTTTTGACGACGACCTGACGCCCTCGCAGCAATCCTATTTGGAGAAAGCCGTGGGCGAGCCGGTAAAGATTATCGATCGTACGGCACTGATCTTGGATATTTTTGGCCTGCATGCTCAGACGCGTGAGGGACGCCTACAGGTACAGCTGGCACAGCTTCAATATCTGTTGCCTCGTCTGCGTGGCATGTGGAGCATCTCGCCAAGGAACAGACGCGCGGCGGCATCGGCTCACGCTTTGGTCAGGGCGAAAGTCAGCTCGAGGTCGACCGTCGCCTCATTCGTAATAAGATCGCTGCGCTTCGTCGTGAGCTCAAGCAGGTTGAACAGCGTCGCGATGTTCAATCCAAGAGCCGCATTGAGTCACCGGCGTTTCGCGTCGCGTTAGCCGGTTATACCAATGCGGGTAAATCGTCGTTGCTCAATCGTCTGACCGGATCTACGGTGCTTTCGCAGGACAAGCTGTTTGCTACGCTCGACCCGACGACGCGTTCGTATCGCCTGCCCGGCGGTCGTGGCATGACGATTACCGATACTGTTGGCTTTATTCAAAAGCTACCGCATGGTCTCGTTGATGCCTTTAAGTCCACGCTGTCTGAGGTTCTTGGTGCCGATCTGATCCTTAAAGTTGTGGATGCCTCTGACGAGGACTACGAGCGCCAGCTCGAGGCAGTCGATCGCGTTCTTGACGAGATCGGTGCCGGCGAGCGTTTGACGCTTACGGTGTTCAATAAAATCGATCTTCTCGATAGCGTTGATCGATTGAGTTTCCGTCGTCGCTATCCCGAGGCCGTGCTGTTCTCGGCCCAGACGGGCGAGGACTCGACGATCTCGTCGACCGTATTGCTCGCGAGGCGGCTGCCACCGATGTGTTGCTCTCCGCTGAAATCCCGTATCGCGAGGGCGCCTCATCACGCTGGTGCATGAACAGGGAACCCTTTTGCACGAGGAATATCTTGAGGGCGGCGTTCGTATTGTTGCGAAGCTGCCGGCTCGTATCGCGCCGCGGCTCAAGCGTTATCGCACCGAGTAGACGAGCTCCAAAAAGCCCAGAATAATGGGCTGATGCAGTAGATAAAAGGGGAGTGCGTGACGTCCAAGGCTGGCGAGCTCCGGGATGGGATTGGCGTAGGCCCAGCTAGGGACGGTCTTATCGATTCCCTTCGCTATGTGTGCGGCGAAGTATCCTGCAAGATACATAAAGAAAAACGGATGATGGGGTAGTAATCACCTGAGACAAACCCAGGGCTCGGAAATCCCAGCCACGCCAGGTAGGGGACAGGGTAGATCGTTTTGGGGATGCTCCAGGTGAGGGCAAACAACAAAAGGCATAGGGACATGCCCCATCTCGCCGATATCTTCTTAAGGACGGGATCGGTCAACGCCACGATGCCGGTACATGCGGCCATGCAGTAGATGATGCCAAAATTAACAGAATCGTCAACTGAGACAAGTGTTGTTGCCAACCAGACGACGAGTGCTGCTAAGGCGTATTTGGCGGCACGTTTGATATTGTTGCGCGAAAGGGTGCACATCCAACCCGCGATAAACAAAAATACCCAGCTGATGCTGGCGCGCAGATGTCTTGAAAGACAGTCTGGGTAAACCAGGGCATATCCCAGTCGTACAGGTAGCAAGATCGTAGCAAGCGTGAAAACCTGCCATTGAAATCATCGTAAGCCCGCGGACGGTATCAAAGATGGTGATGCGTTTTTGCATTACGAGAACCGGCGCATCAAGCCGACGACTTTGCCCAAGATAACGGGATTCGTTGCATAGATAGCTCCATGGTGTCATTCTCAGGCTGCAGGCGTACGCGTCCCTGCTCCTTGTAGAACGTCTTGACGGTCGCTGAACCATCAATCATAGCCACGACAATTTCGCCGTTCATGGCACTCTTTTGTTCACGGACGATGATGTAATCGCCATTGAAGATACCGACATTGATCATTGAGCTCCCATGCACCTCAAGGATAAAGGAACCCTGATCAGTGGCGATTTCGGTCGGGATAGTAAATGTGTCTTCGATATTCTGCTCGGCCAGAATGGGAATCCCAGCCGCGACGCGACCAACGAGCGGTAGTGAGACCGTTCCGCGAGGTGCGGTGGTCTCGTCAGATTTAGAAATTGAGACAGAGGAACCGTCCTCGTTAAAGAGTTCCAGAGCGCGCGGTTTGGTGGCATCGCGCTTGAGTAGCCCGCGCGCCTCCAGGGCAGATAGATGGGCGTGCACGGTGCTGGGGGAGGAAAGGCCCACGGCAGAAGCCATCTCGCGCACGCTGGGCGGATAACCCTTCTCCTGCTGATATTCCTTGATGAAGTCGTAAATTTGCTGCTGACGCTTGGTAATTTTGCGAGCCATCAGGGCATCCTCTCTACCCATGTCAAACAAATGTTCGAATTTTGCTTGACAGGAACAACTGTTCGAAGATAATAATAACCGAACATTCGTTCTCGCGCTAGACATTTTTGTCCGCGCGGCTTGATAAAACTGTTCTCAGCAAAACACGCGAGAGGAGAACATGATGAACGCAACGAATATGGTCCAGGGAAACCTCGCCCTTAAGCTCGAGACGTCTGCAGAATACACTTTTACGGTTGTTCAGGGTGGCTGCTCCGGCTTTCAGCCTTTGACCGTAAAGCCTGCTCGCAATCAGCAGGCTGTAGCCGCGCCGGGCCGCGTTGCCCTGAAGGTTCCGACGATTGTCGCCGTTGCCGTTGCGCTTACGCTCTTCTTTGTCCTCGCTACGTCGGTCTTTAGCGCTCGTCACGCCGCGTATGCCGAGTCCGTTTCCAACGTTACCTATGAGACCATTCGCGTTCAGTCTGGTGATTCTCTTTGGTCGCTTGCCGAGGAATATCCAATCGAAGGCCTTTCCACGCAAGAGACTTCCGACATGATCCGTAACGTCAATCATCTGGAGCATGGTTCGCTCGCCGCCGGTGCGCATCTTAAGGTTCCTGCTCGTTCGTAATCATTATCGCGCTGCGCATGGTACCCTTGTTATCGTTTAAGAGGAGGTACCATGCGCTGTCCCAAATGCGGCAAGGCACATACCCGCGTCGTTGATTCCCGTATGCAGGAGTCAAATAACACCATTAAGCGTCGCCGCGAATGTTGCTCGTGTAACTATCGCTTTACAACGTTCGAACGATGCGAAGACCCAATCGAGGTCATTAAGTCGGACGGAACCAAGCAGCGGTTCGATCGCAATAAGCTGCTCGTCGGCTTGATGCGCGCCACTATCAAGCGCGATATCGACACTAAGAAGCTCAATGAGATTATCGATGACATCGAGGTCGAGCTGCGCTCTCGCACGCTGACGGCCGTTACGTCCCATGAGTTGGGTGACATGGTACTCAAGCGCTTGGCCAAGATCGACAAGGTGGCGTACATCCGCTTTGCCTCGGTCTACCGCGATTTCAAAGACGTCGATGAGTTTCTGCAAGAGCTCGACAAGCTAAGGTGATTCCATGTCCAACATTACCGTCAACATAAAGCGTCTCGACCCCACCGTCGAGCTTCCCAAATACGCCCATCCCACCGATGCCGGCTTGGATTTGCGCTCCAACGAGGACTGCATTCTGAAGCCCTTCGAACGCCGTCTGGTCTCTACTGGGCTGGCCATCGCCCTGCCCGATGGCTACGCCGGCTTCGTCCAGCCCCGAAGCGGTTTGGCCATCAAGCAGGGCCTGTCTATAGTCAATACGCCGGGCCTCATCGACGCCCACTACCGAGGAGAACTCAAGGTTATCCTCATCAACCTGGATCCCTCCAACAACATCCAAATCAACAAAGGCGACCGCATAGCCCAACTCGTCATCCAAGAAGTCCCCACGGTCAACCTCATAGAAGTAGAAGAACTAGACGAAACCGACCGAGGCAACGGAGGCTTCGGCTCCAGCGGCGTCGCCTAGGGGCGCTCGTATCCCTCCCGCCCGGGGCTTACCTATATCATTCCATGCTCAAACATTCTCGCGTCGCTTCGCTCGCTGCGAAACTGCGCGTGGAACGATATAGTACCCGGCGGGCGGCTACTCGCTTGAAACAATATTTACTTTTCTAGTAAGCCGATGCGACAAAGGGGCTGTCCCTTTGTCGCATGGCTTACTGTATTTATATTTTCCTGTTTTACCTTTGCAGGTTCTAATGGAGGGGATACCGAAGTAGCTGCTAGTAAGTAAACGCAGCCGCTCTGCCGGAGCGCTTATATCGTTCCACGCGCAGTTTCGCAGCGAAGCGAGAATGTTTGAGCATGGAATGATATAAGGGCGGCTCCGGCAGAGCGGCGGACATTCGACTAGCGGATATGCGCGGGCTTTCCTCCCCAGTAGAAGCGGCAGAAGGCTCGTTTACGTTTTTGGGGCTTACCTGCAAGCTCCATGGTGGCGATGGCGATGTCCTCGGCTGCGTGTGGACGGCGCAGGACTTCGCCATTGATGAGCAGTGCCTTGAGCGACTCCGGATGATCGTGGAGATGGCGCAACGTCACGATGAGTTCTCGTGCGGTGGTGACATGCATGCTGGCGCCCATGCCGGTGAGCATCGTGGTGTTTGCCTTTTCCTGGCCATAGGACTTGCCCAGCAGGATCATCGGCAGATGCGCGCACAGGCACTCGGTGACGGTGAGTCCGCCCGATTTGAGAATTGCCAGGTCGCAGCCGTGCATGAGGGCCGCCATGTCGTCCACGTAGTCTAGAACCGTGACGTTTTCGAGCTTCATGGCGTCGAAGAGCGTCTTGAGTCGGGTGGCGTATTCTTTATCCTTGCCCGGTAAAAAGACAAAGTGCATGTCCTCAAAGCTGCGTAAGAAGGGGAGCGTGTGGTCCATCGCGGCGCGGAAACGCACGTATGGTTGGGGTAAACTGGCACCGGCCATCACCAATACGACGGTTTTGTCTATGGGGAGATTGAACTTGCTGAGCTCATCTTCGCGTTTGTAATCTGAATCGAAACCGGCTCGGATGGGGATGCCCGTTATGCGGATCTTTGACTCGGGAACCTTGCGCGGGCGCAGCGTTTCGGCCATAAACTCGTTGGCTACACAGAATAGGTCGGTGTCCTTGTGGGGCCAAAACCTTCGACTTCGTAATCGGTCGGCACACAGATGACCGGGTAATCGATACCCGTAATTACGCGGGCGCCCACGGCAACATTGGCTGCTGTGATGTGCGTTGCGACCACGGCTATAGCCTGCGGCGACGAATATATTCGTTGAAGGCGGGGAACATAATACGCGACCATGCCGTGCCGCCACCCCAGAGAAGATGTCCCGTAAGCGTATATCGCCAGGTCAGGTCGTAAATGGGGCGTGTGGCTCCCGTAAAAGAAGCCGCGGTCTTATTGCCGTCGAATTTAATACGTCCAAAATCAAGGATATCGAGCACTTCAATTTCAATATCCTCAGGGATTCCCTTGGTGCCGCGGATAAGTTCAAATGCTTGTGCAATCGCGTTGGCGGCGGCTTTGTGGCCCGATCCAACCGATGCGTGCACAATGGTTACTAGGGGTTTTTGTGCAGGTGAAACGGTCATTTGCTCCGGTTGGGGAGTGGCTTGCATGGGCAGGGGAGCGCTATTGCTCATCTGCGTTTGATCCATCGATAACTCCCCTTCAGCTTTGTTACGCGATTTATCATTGTAGTGCATGAGTGTCATGTTCACGTAAATTTGGGTATGAGCGCAAAGAACGCCAATCTTTCGACAGGAGGTCTCTTCATGACTACCCATCAGCCGATCGATGTTGCGATTATCGGTGGCGGCCTGCGGGCTATGCTGCGGCCATTTATGCGGCGCGCTCCAACCTAACGACGACCGTGATTGAACAGGGCATGTCGGGAGGCAGATCGCCACGACCAATGAAGTCGAGAACTATCCGGGCATTCCGCTCTTGAGTGGCGCCGAACTCGGTGAGCGTTTTCAGCAGCATGCAGAGGGCCTGGGAGCACAGGTTACATGGAGCATGGTTACGGGTATCGATTACGATGCCGATGCAGCGCTGTTTACGGTGCATCACGATTTGGGCGATACGTCGGCCTCGAGCGTTATCGCTTGCATGGGTGCCACGCCGCGATCTGCTGGTTTTGTTGGCGAGGATGCGTATCGCGGTCGCGGCGTTTCGTATTGCGCGACGTGCGACGGCATGTTCTTTCGCGGCAAGCAGGTTTTTGTCATCGGCGGCGGCAATGCTGCCTGCGAGGAAGCTCTGTTCTTGTCAGAAATCGCCAGCAGCGTGACCATCGTTTTGCGCCGCGATCAGTTCCGTGCCCCCGATGGTGTGGTTCAAAAAGTTCTTGCAAAAGATAATATTTCAGTTAGGTACCAAACTAGTATTGTCGAGCTCTCGGGCGAAGCCATGCCAACGACGATTACCTTTAAGGACAATGCATCCGGGGAAACTCACACCGAGTCATTTGTCCCTGGCTCGTTTGGTATCTTTGTCTTTACCGGAACGCAGCCCCATTCCGAGCTCGTTGAGCATCTAGTCGATCTGGCGCCGGACGGCGGTATTGTTACTGATGATTCCATGGCGACCCGCACGCCAGGTCTATTTGCCGCTGGCGACATCCGTTCCAAGCGTTTACGCCAGGTTGTGACTGCGTTTCTGATGGAGCCATAGCGGCAACGAGCGTATACGCGTTTCTCCGTGGATAAGTACGATAATATATCTTATGTAAGGTTGCTATCTTTAAAACAAAGTGGTTGAACGGTGCATCAATGTGCTGTCCAACCACTTTTACTTGCCGGCTATATGGTATGCAAAACTAGATAACCTAGAATACAATATAGCTAATGAACGGAGGATCCTTATGAACCACGCCAAACGCGTTATCCCGATGTCCGATACATCGGTCAGCATTAAGCCTGAGGATATTCAGCCACTGTGCTGCCCGATGCATTTATTCAGTCCGATATCGTGCGCAAACTTAATACGTTGAGTCTGCCGCGCTATAACCAGTTGCCCAATGTGACGCTCTACCGCGACCAGGTTATTGAGTATGTTGCGCTGTGGATGGAGCCGCTGTCCATTTGCGTTGAGCAGCCTGTCATTACGCCATCGATGATCAATAACTACGTGAAGGTCGGCCTGGTGCCTGCTCCGGTCAAAAAGCAATATGGCCGCGAGCAGATTGCCCGCCTGATCGCTATCTGCATCTTTAAGCAGGTGCTACCTATTGCTGCGGTGCAGGCACTCTTTAACATTCAGCGTTTGAGCTACGATGCCCCGACGGCCTTTGATTATGTGGTCGATCAGCTCGAGGCATCGATTCGTTCGGCGTTTTCCGTCGAGCAGACGCCGGTTCCCGATACGGCGCATCAGGTAACGCGTGAGTCGCTGCTTGTGCGCAGCGCGGTTTCATCCTTTGTTTCGAAGGCTTACTTGATGAGCTATCTCAAGTTCAACGGGTTTAATAGCTAGCCGACGTATAAAACGGGCGGGACAAAGAGGGCTTATAGGACAAAATGTGTGTCCCGATAGAACATCCGTTTCTATCCATTAATCAAGCCAGAACGGGTACGGGTCCTGTGGTGGAGGTCCTCCACACGGCCCTGTCGCCCACTCCGGCCCTCCGTCCTCGCGCGA
>ENA-OQER01000459-OQER01000459.1-human-gut-metagenome-genome-assembly--contig:-NODE-459-length-21974-cov-6.831510_pt1 | contig 21974 bp, 33 predicted proteins | sample MGYA00242797_ERZ504639 | MGnify/ENA primary metagenome ERZ504639 (study PRJEB26092, sample SAMD00036306) | human gut metagenome | host: Homo sapiens | study: EMG produced TPA metagenomics assembly of...
ATCTTTGTCCTTTGATCAAAAGCACCTATGGTTTTGCTTATTCTGAAAAATGTCCCTATACCTATTTTTCGGATATTATCATCGGGGAGACTACCTGTGATGGAAAAAGAAGATGTATGAGCTGTTAAATGAGATTAAAGAGACTTATGTTCTTCATCTTCCACAAAGTCAGGAACGGTCTTATGCAAAGGACATCTGGTATGAAGAGGTCAGATTATTAAAGGAAAAATTAGAAGAGAAATTTGACTGTACCATTACAGAAGAAAATCTGCGCAAGGAGCCCATGTGCGCAACGAGCTGCGAAAAGCCCAGCTGGATATGTATCATCTGCAGAAGCTGGTACCTCCGGCTATGAAGGGAACAGAGATGATGATCGCTCTCCAGCAGGGAACATTCACCTTCGACGTTTATCAGCAAATTGATAATATCCGCAAACGGGTAACAGAAGCTGAGAAGGCATACAAAGAAGGAAAACGTCCGGTATCTGCTTCTGCAAAAAGAATATTACTTACCGGTTGCTTCTCAAAACAAGGCAGGCACCCCGGCCCCGCCGGCAAATAGCGGACACTCCGCATGCAATCTATGCAAACAAACAAGTACGCTTAGCTACATTCGGTAAGATCGAGCACGCTGCCCTTCACGATAAGCGCCGGCTCCAGAACGACTTCTTCGGCACGTCTACCGCCCCTACCGGCAAGGCGCTTGGACATGCAGCCAAAAGCATGCTCCGCGAGGATACCAGGATCCTGCTCAATCGCGGTCAGCGCCGGCTCAAAGAGAACGTCGGCGGCCGAGTTGTCGTAACTCACCACCGAAATGTCGCCCGGAATGCTCTTCCCCATCTCGTGTAAGCGCTTGAGCAGACCAAGGGCAATGTTGTCCGAGCTTGCAAATACGGCGGTGGCGTCGGTCGCGAGCACCGCCTCCGAGGCTCGTAGGCACTCGGAATGTAGTACTCGCTCTCAAACTCCAAACGCGCGTCGATAGGCAAGCCAACCTCGCGCAGCGCGCGCTCATAGCCGGCAAGTCGCTTACGCCCCGTATTGGAACGGCGCGCGTTAACCAAGCAGGCAATGCGACGGTGGCCCTGCTCGATCAGATAGCGAGTGGCCATGTAGCCACCCATCTCGTGGTCGAACATCACCTTGTCGCACTCGAGCCCCTCAATGGCACGGTCGACCATTACGGCCGGGATGGGCAGGTGGCTGACTTCTTCGCGCAGGGCGCGGTCGTCGGAGAACTCGTCGCCCACGACCAGGAAGACGCCATCAACGCCGCGCGTCACCAGCTGGCGCAGCAGCTCCAGATCGTCATCGGCGCTTCCACCCGAGCTGGTAATGAAGAGTGCATAGCCATCCTCGCGGCAGCGCTTTTCCAGGCTACCGGCGAGCGAGGCAAAAAAGCGGCTCTCGATGTTAGGGACGATAAGGCCCAGCGTGCGCGACTCGCGCATGACCAAACTACGCGCAATCTGGTTAGGAACATAGTGGTTGCGCGCCGCGACCTCCTTGATGAGTTTGCGGTTTTCTTCCGAGATGCGACAGGGCCGATTATTGAGCACAAGCGAGACCGACGAGGGGGAAAGCCCCACCTCCTGGGCGATCTGCTTGAGGGTGACTTTGTTGGCCATCTCGCTCCTTCCGGGTTTACGCGCAATCTCTTGAAAGTATAGCGACTACCCCTCTACCTCGGTGATAAACACTTTACCAATCCGGTAGACGGCTGTTTTATCGCCGTCAGCGCACCAAATCCGTCCGGGTGGGGTATATTGCAATCGATTGATGACGACGACCACCAAAAGGCGGATATTCATATGCACGAGAACGACTTTTTTAACGAGGACCTGCTGTGCGCGCTCGCTGGCGTTGCCGGCGAGGACAACGTGTTGATGAGCGAGCCCATGCGCGAGCACACCACGTTTAAGATCGGCGGCCCGGCCGACGTCTTTGTCACGCCCGATACCGAGCAGGGCCTCGTCGCCACGCTCGATACCTGCTATCGCTGCGACCTGCCGCTTACCATCGTGGGCAACGGCTCCGACCTGCTTGTCGGCGACAAGGCATCCGCGGCGTCGTCGTGGCGCTGGGCGAAGGCCTCTCCGACATTACGGTCGACGGCACGCACGTCACGGCGGCAGCCGGCGCCTTGCTTTCCGATGTCGCCGCGGCGGCAGCCGAGGCCGGCCTCACCGGCATGGAGCCCATCTCGGGCATCCCCGGATCGGTCGGCGGCGCCTGCTACATGAACGCCGGTGCCTACGGTGCCTGCATGGCCGATGTGCTAGAGTCCGTGCGCGTCTACAAACCCGCTCGCCAGCTCGACGACGGCACCCGCGGCAGCGGCAACATCATCGAATTCGATGCCGACGAACTCAACCTGGGCTATCGCAAGAGCCGCATCGCCGACGACGGCTTTATCGTGCTTTCGGCCACTTTCAATCTCGCCCCGGGCAACGCGCGATGATCAAGGCCGACATGGACGACTACCGCCAGCGCCGCGAGGACAAGCAGCCGCTCGACATGCCGAGTGCCGGCTCCACCTTCAAGCGCCCCGAGGCCACTTTGCCGGCAAGCTCATCATGGATGCCGGACTGCGCGGACACGCCGTTGGCGGCGCGCAGGTGAGCGAGAAGCACTGCGGCTTCATCGTCAACGCCGACCACGCCACCGCCGCCGACGTCGACGAACTCATCCGCGACATCCAAGCCAAAGTCAAAGAGCAGTTCGACGTAGACCTAGAACCCGAAGTCCACCGAGTAGGCGAATTTTTATAAAAAGAAGGCCCCGAAAGGGGCCTTCACTTTCTTTAATTCAGACAACCAGTCCGGTGTGCCGCGCCCCGAACCCAAGAGGGCCGCGTGCCCGCCCGCACGCCAGAGCCAGTGCCCATAGAAAGCTAATAAACGAATCAAGCGACTTAGACGTAATGGCACCCTCGTTGCTCATAACGATGCCGCCGCCAACGTAGATACCCACATGACCGTAGATAAGGCCCGGAGCACCCGTGCCGCTGTGCGAGGAATCGGCCACGATCATGCCCACCTGCAGCGCCGAGCGGTCGGAGCTATAGCACCATGCGTTAAACATGTCGCACGCATTGCCGCCAAAGTAGCCAACGCCGGCGTACGGAAGACATTGGTGACCCACGCCGCGCACCAGTCTGACCCGGCGAAGGCGTGGAGTAGCACGCGTTGACGACAGCCTGCTGCTTGCCCGAGCCGGCATTCTGCTGCGGAGTTCCGGGCGCGTACGATCCACCACCCGAGCTCGAACCACCCGAGTAGGAATTGTTCTTGTTCGCGGCAGCCGCGGCAGCGGCAGCCTTCCTAGCGGCCTCCTCAGCCTGGGCGGCAGCGAGGATCTCGGAATCGCGCTGAGCCATGAGCTCCTTGACGTCGTCGGAAAGACCGTTCAGCACGGTCTGGACTTCTTGCTGCTTGGCCTGCATGTCCTGCATCTGGGCAGTCTGCTGGTCCTTGAGCTTCTCTAAGTCGGCCTTCTGCGACTCGAGCTCGGTCTTTTGCGCATCGAGCTCTTCCTGGATGGTCTGAATGTCCTCGATGGCGTCGCGGTCGCTCTTGTTGATCTTCTCAACGTAATGCGCGTTGGCGACGAGTTCCTCAAACGAGCCAGAGGCCAGCAGCAGCGACAGGATGTTCGTGCCGCCGGACTTGTAGCTGGCGGCCACGCGATCGGAAAGGTCGTTGCGCTTCTTCTTGAGCTCGGCCTTCTTTTCATCGATCTGGGCCTGCGTGTCGTCAATCTTGCCCTGGACATTCTCGATGTCGTTGAGGGTCTGGGCATTCTTGTTGGCCAGCGCCGCATACTCATTTGCGATGCTGTCGAGCTGGGCCTGAACCTCGTCGAGCTGGGCCTGGGCGGCATTCAGTTTATCGGTGGTTTCTTTGGAAGCCTCCGCCGCATGGGCGCGAGCGGGCAGGCCAAAAAGAACTGCCGCAGAAGCGGCGCCGAACAGGGCCTTGAGGGCAGTGCGGCGCGAGAGCTCCTGGGAAAGGATAGAATCGCTGTTTGGTGACATATGTACTCCGTTACATGCTTATTTATATGTCGCTCAACTCATACATATTAGCGTACATATGGCGCGTCCCAACGATTTCCACGAACGGCAGGAAACTACAAGGTCAGCGGCTCGTAAGCAAATGTCAAAGATCAGGTTATGCGTACGCAAGCTCTTCTATGAGTACGTTAGCACAATCCTCTGCTTTTCCTACAGCGCACGATTTGGGCGTCCCTGCCTGCGCTATACTCCCCTGAAGAAGTGTTCCTGATTCGATAGGAGACTACATGTCCAAAGCACTCGACCCCAAAGACACCTGCGTCCTCGTTACCGGTGGCGCCGGCTTTATCGGCTCGCACACCGTCGTTCAGCTGCTCGAGGGTGGCTACCAGGTCGTCATCGTCGATGATCTCTCCAACTCCAGCGCCGTCGCCGTCGACCGCGTCAAGACCATCGTGGGCGACGAGGCCGCCAAGAACCTCACCTTCTACGAGCCAACGTGCTCGACCGCGATGCAATGAACAAGATCTTCGATACCCATCAGATCGACCGCGTCATCCACTTCGCCGGTTTTAAGGCCGTCGGCGAGTCGGTGAGCAAGCCCGTCGAGTACTACCACAACAACATCGAGAACACCCTGGTGCTCATCGACGTCATGCGCAGCCATGGCTGCAAGTCCATCATCTTCTCGAGCTCCTCGACCGTCTACGCGACCCGAACAACCCGCCCGTCACGAGGAGGATCCTAAGAAGCCCGCGACCAACCCCTATGGTTGACCAAGTGATGATCGAGCAGATCCTTATGGACGTCCACACCGCCGACCCCGAGTGGGACGTCGTGCTGCTCCGTTACTTCAACCCCATTGGCGCTCATCCGTCGGGCCTGATCGGCGAGGACCCCAAGGGCATCCCCAACAACTTGGTGCCCTATGTCGCCCAGGTCGCCGTGGGCAAGCTCGAGGCCGTTCAGGTCTTTGGCAACGACTACCCCACCCCCGACGGCACCGGCGTGCGCGACTACATCCACGTGTGCGATCTGGCCTCTGGTCACGTTGCCGCCCTTAACTGGATGAACGGCAAGACCGGCGTCGAGATCTTTAACTTGGGCACCGGCACCGGCACCTCGGTACTCGAGGTCGTCGCCGCCTTCTCCAAGGCTTGTGGCAAGGAGCTGCCCTACGTGATCCGCGAGCGCCGCGCCGGCGACATCGCTGCCAACTGGTGCGATGCCTCCAAGGCCGAGCGCATGATGGGCTGGAAGGCCCAATACGACATCGCGGACATGTGCCGCGATAGCTGGAACTGGCAGAGCCACAACCCCAACGCTTCGCCGACGCCGAGTAGCAAAAACCTACATACCGCTCTTGCCCCGATCTCACGTTGTGAGGTCGGGGCTTTTTCATGCATGTAACCATTCGCCGAAAATCGACCAACTTTTTTTATCTTGCCTGTACATGTTTAAACAACATGTTTTACAATAAGCGTATCGAATCAGAACATCGGAGGCGGACTGCACACCCATCGGCAGGCCGACCCCACAACAAGAAGGTTGGTGAGCGCATTCATGGAGCGTGCAAGCGGCGTCCTCATGCCCGTCTCATCTCTGCCCGGACCATACGGAATCGGTGGCTTTGGTTGGAATGCCTACGACTTCGTCGATTTTCTCGCCTCGTGCAAACAACATTACTGGCAGATTCTGCCCCTTACGACGACCAGCTATGGCGATTCGCCCTATCAGTCGTTCTCGGCCCGCGCAGGCAACCCCAACTTTATCGACTTTGCCGAGCTTATCGAGGCAGGGTATCTGGAGCAGCGCGATATCGATGGCGTGTATCTGGGATCCGACCCCAGCAATGTCGACTACGGTGCTATCTTTGGCGGCCGCCGTCAGATTCTCGACCGAGCCGCTGAGCGCTTTGCTGCCGACAAGCCGGCCGATTTCGATGACTTTATCCAGGCCAACGAGGACTGGCTCATCCCCTACTGTGAGTTTATGACCGTCAAAGAGGAGTGCGGTCTCAAGGCGTTTTGGGAGTGGCCCGCGGAGCTCCGTACCCGCGGCGAGCTTCCGCCAAGGTCTGCGCCGACCATCCGGCGCGTATGCTCTACCACCAGATGACGCAGTACTTCTTCGATCGCCAGTGGAACCGCCTCAAGGCCTATGCCAACGAGCGCGACATTCTCATCATCGGCGACCTGCCCATCTATGTCTCGCGTGACTCCGTCGAGATGTGGGCGACGCCTGAGCTCTTTAAGATCGACGCCGCCGGCAATCCCGTGAGCGTCGCCGGCACGCCGCCCGACCAGTTCTCGGCCACCGGCCAGTACTGGGGCAACCCCATCTACGACTGGGACGCTATGGAGTCCGATGGCTTCTCCTGGTGGGAGGGCCGCATTCGCGCCGCCCTCGACATGTACGACGTCATCCGCCTGGATCACTTCCGCGGCTTCGAGGCCTATTGGGAGGTGCCGTTCTCCTCGCCCGATTCGTCCTACGGTTCGTGGACGCAGCCCCGGCCTCAAGTTCTTCAAGACGCTCGAGGAAAAGCTCGGCACGCTGCCCATCATCGCCGAGGACCTGGCTTCCTCACCCCCGGCGTCATCGACATGCGCGACAACTCGGGCTTCCCCGGCATGAAGATCCTGCAGTTTGCCTTTGAGGGCACCAACTCGTACTACCTGCCGCATAACTACATCGCCAACACCGTCGCCTATGTGGGCACCCACGACAACGAGACGGCGCGCGGTTGGTTTGAGGGAACGGCCACCCCCCGTCAGCGCGAGCAGGCAGCCCTGTACACCCATCAGCAGGCCGGCGAACCCATGGCAGATGCACTCAACCGCACCATCGCCGCCAGCGTGAGCGACACGTGCATCTACACCATGCAGGACCTGCTCAACTTGGGCAACGAGGCGCGCATCAACACCCCTGCCACGCTGGGCGGCAACTGGACCTGGCGCATGCTCGACGGCGCCATCACCCGCGAGCTCGAGCACAAACTCACCGACTGGACCGAGACCTACTTCCGCATCCCGTCGGAAGCCGAAATCGAGCTTCCTCAATAGGAGCTACCGCGCCCGACCCCTCCCCACCGTGCGGACGCGCTTGCTTTTCCCGCGCGAGGCCACCCCAATCCCCTCGCGCGGGCTTCTTATGAATTGCAGACATGAAACAACCCATCACAGGAGAAAACATGCCCCAAATTAACCTCATGGAACTCGCCGAGCAGTCTTTTGGCACCTCGCTCGAGCAGCTCGACGACCGTCGCATTTACAAGCTGCTGGTCAAACTCGTGCAGGAGCGCTCCGCCGCCTGCCCGCTCAACAACGGCAAGAAAAAGCTCTATTACATTTCCGCCGAATTTTTGATCGGCAAGCTGCTCATCAACAACATGATCGACCTCGGCATCTACGACGAGGTTAAGGACCAGCTCACCGCCGCAGGCACGACCTCAACAAGATCGAGGAATTCGAGGTCGAGCCGTCACTCGGCAACGGCGGCCTGGGCCGCTTGGCCGCATGCTTCCTGGATTCCATCGCCACGCTGGGCTTGACCGGCGATGGCGTGGGCCTCAACTATCACTACGGTCTGTTCCGTCAGCGCTTTGTCGACAACCAGCAGAAGGCCGTCCCCGACGAGTGGCTCGGTGAGCAGGACATCCTAGTCGACGATGACCGCTCCTACACCGTCGAGTTCGGCGATTTTGCCGTTACTTCCAAGCTCGTCAACATCGATGTGCCCGGTTACGGCCAGCCCACCAAGAACCGCCTGCGCCTGTTCGACCTGGCAAGCGTCGACGACGGCCTGGTCCCCGGCAGCTCCATCGACTTCGACAAGACCGAGATCGCCAAGAACCTCACCTTGTTCCTCTACCCCGACGATTCCGACGAGCAGGGCCGCCTACTTCGCATCTATCAGGAGTACTTCATGGTGAGCAACGCCGCCCAGCTCCTGATCGACGAGGCCGTCGAGCGCGGCAGCAACCTGCACGATCTGGCCGACTATGCCGTGGTCCAAATTAACGACACGCACCCCACCATGGTCATCCCCGAGCTCATTCGCTTGCTCACCACCGAGCATGGCATCGAGTTTGACGAGGCCGTGACCATCGTACGCTCCATGGTCGCCTACACTAACCACACGATTCTTGCCGAAGCGCTCGAGAAGTGGCCGCTCGCCAGCCTGCAGAAGGTCTCCCCTGCCATCGCCGACATTATCGTCAAGCTCGATGAGATCGCGAAGGCCGAGCACGATGACCCGCGCGTCGCCATCATCGACGAACACGATACCGTCCACATGGCCCACATGGACATCCACTTTGGCTTCTCCATCAACGGCGTAGCGCCCTCCACACCAAGATCCTGGAGGACACCGAGCTTCATCCGTTCTACGAAATCTATCCCAAGAAGTTCTCCAACAAGACCAACGGCATCACCTTCCGCCGCTGGGTCCATGGGGCCAACCCCGCGCTCGCCAGCCTGCTCGACGATGTGATCGGCACCGACTGGCGCAGCACCGGCGATCTGAGCAAACTCGCCAATTTCGCCGACGACAAGGACGTTCTTGAGCGCCTGGCCGCCACCAAGGTCGAGGCCAAGGCCATCATGCGCCAGTTCATGGCGCTCGAGCAGGGCGTGACCATTCCCTCCAACGCCATCATCGACGTCCAGGTCAAGCGCATCCACGAGTACAAGCGTCAGCAGATGCTCGCGCTCTACATCATCTGGAAGTACCTCGATATCAAGAACGGCAACAGACCTAAGCACCCCGTCACCATCATCTTTGGCGGCAAGGCGGCGCCTGCTACACTATCGCGCAGGACATCATCCATCTGATCTTGACGCTGTCGCAGTGGATTGCAAACGACCCCGACGTGGCTCCCTACCTGCAGGTCGTCATGATCGAGAACTACAACGTCACCGCCGCCGAGCGCGTGATCCCCGCCGCTGATATCTCCGAGCAGATCAGCCTGGCCTCCAAGGAGGCGAGCGGCACCTCCAACATGAAGTTCATGCTCAACGGCGCCCTAACCCTGTGCACGCTTGACGGCGCCAACGTGGAGATTGCCGAGCTCGTGGGCGACGAGAACATCTATACCTTTGGTGCCTCGTCCAAACAGGTCGAGCAGCTCTACGCCGACGGCGCCTATGACGCCGGTGCGCTCTACCGCAAGCCCGGCATTAAACTGCTGGTGGACTTCATCACCAACCCCGCCTTTATGGCGACCGGCAACGCCGAGCGCCTGCAGCGCCTGCACGACGACATTAAGGGCAAGGACTGGTTTATGGCCCTGCTCGACATTGAGGAGTACATCCAAACCAAGGAGCGCGTGCTGGCCGACTACGAGGACCAGGACGCCTGGATGCGCAAGGCGCTGATCAATATCGCCAACGCCGGCACCTTCTCGTCCGACCGCACCATCTCCCAGTACAACGACGAGATCTGGCACCTGAACTAATTTCGCTTCCCTTACCCATCCTCCTGAGAAACGGAGTCGTGGCAACACGGCTCCGTTTTTTGTGCCCGCACGTTACCCTGTGACCCGACTCGACCAAACAATCTCAATCTATAACAACTACTCAATCAAAACGGCCCTACCCGTTACAGATCGAGACAAACGACCGGCCAGACAACCCCAACACAAAGAAAGGCTCCCCTCTCGCCCAGTGGACGGGAGGGGAGCCTTATATGTGACCGCGGCAAAAGGATGGCAATACCGCAGTCGCCCAAAGGGAGGGCCTGGATGCACCGGGCCTAGATAAGGTTCTTGCCAGAGACCTTATCGAAGAGGTGGGTCGCGTTCTTCTCGAACTTGAACCAGATGGTGTCGCCAGCCTTGAGCGCGCCCTTGGCCTCGAGGTCGACGACGGGGATAATCAGAACAAACTGGCCGTCGGGAGCGGTCACGTGGACATGCTCGGTCGAGCCCATGAGCTCGGTCACCTCGACGGTACCCTGGAGCGCGCCCTCCTCGCCCTTGTCAGCAAGCAGGATCTGCTCGGGACGCACGCCGGCCGTAATCTCCTTCACGTCGCCGCCGTCCCAGTTGAGGGCAAGTTGAGCGCAAGTCTCGGGGGCGAGTGCCACGTTCATATCCTCGGTCTTGACGGTAAAGCCGTTGCCCGAGCGCACCAGCTGGGCATCGAAGAAGTTCATCTGCGGCACGCCGATGAAGCCGGCGACGAAGATGTTCGCGGGATGGTTGAAGACCTCCTGCGGCGTGGCGATCTGCTGGACGACGCCGTCCTTCATGACCACGATACGGTCGCCAAGGGTCATGGCCTCGGTCTGGTCGTGAGTAACATAAATGAACGTGCCCTTGATCTCGTGGCGCAGCTTAATGAGCTCGGCACGCATCTGGTTACGAAGCTTGGCGTCCAGGTTGGACAGCGGCTCGTCCATCAGGAAGACCTTGGGGTCACGCACGATGGCGCGGCCGATAGCGACACGCTGGCGCTGGCCGCCGGAGAGTGCCTTGGGCTTACGGTCGAGGTACTCGGTAATGCCAGAATCTCGGCAGCAGAGCGAACCTTGCGGTCGATCTCGTCCTTGGGAACCTTCTTGAGCTCGAGCGTAAATGCATGTTCTCGTACACCGTCATATTGGGGTACAGAGCGTAGCTCTGGAACACCATGGCGATGTCGCGGTCCTTGGGCGCCACGTCGTTGACACGCTTGCCGTCGATGAGCACATCGCCCGAGGTAATGTCCTCCAGGCCGGCGACCATGCGCATCGTCGTGGACTTACCGCAGCCAGAGGGGCCAACGAGGACGACGAACTCCTGGTCGTGAACGGTGAGGTTGAAGTCCTCTACAGCGAGCACACCGTCCTCGGTAACCTTGAGGTTGTGCTTCTTCTCCTCGGTCTTCTTCTTTTTGCCAAAGAAGCCCTTCTTTTTTGACTCGTTGTTGGGATACACCTTCTGAACATGTTTGAGAACGATCTCGGCCATGTCTCTACCTTTCGATATGCGGCGCCGCGCTGAGGGGCGCCGCAGAAACTTGCAAAACAGTTACGGCATCAGCTTGACGGCACCTGCACCACGCCGTCGATGATGTACTTCTGACAGAGGATGTACATGATAACGATGGGGATAACGACCATCATGATGCAGGCCATCATGGGGCCGAGCTCGACGTGGCCGTAGCCGCCGCGGAAGTACTGGATCAAGATAGGAATGGTCTTGTACTTGGTGGAGTCGAGCGTAAGGTAGGGCAGCAGATAGTCGTTCCAGACCCACATGGTCTCGAGGATGCCGACCGAAAGATAGGTGGGCTTCATGATGGGAAGGACGATCTTAAAGAACACCTGGACCGGGTTGCAGCCATCAATCATGGCCGCCTCCTCGATCTCGAGCGGGATGTTCTTTACAAAACCGGCGAACATAAAGACCGCCAGGCCCGCGCCAAAGCCGAGGTAGATAAAGCAGATGTTGAACGGCGTGTTGAAGCCGATGCGGTCCGCCAAATTGGACAGCGTGAACATGAGCATCTGGAACGGCACGACCATCGAGAACACGAACAGGTAATAGAAGAAGTTCGAGATCTTGTTGTTGACACGAACCACGTACCAAGCGCACATGGAGCAGCACACCAAGATCAGCACGACCGACGTGACCGTGATGATGAGCGAGTACATAAATGCCGAGGCAAAGCCCTGCTCGTTAAGGGCGTGCATGTAGTTTGCGAGGCCGTTGAACGTCTCGGGCGTGAGCAGATCGAATGCCGTGGTGGTGCTGATTGCGGTCGCTTTCTTAAAAGAATTAAGCGCAATCATGAACACGGGGTAGATCCACGCGAGCGACAGGATCGTAAAGAAAATCGAGAGCGCGCGGTTGATAACCTTATCGCGTTTCATTACTGCTGCACCTCCTTGGACCTCGTGGCCTTAAGCTGGATCATGGAGATGGCCACGACCAGGATGCAGAAGATAACCGCCTTGGCCTGACCAATGCCCTGCCATGCGATACCGGCACGCGAATAGAACGTGTTGTAGATGTTCAGGGCGAGCATCTCGGTGGAGTGCGCGGGGGCGCCGCCGGTAAGGGCGAGGTTCTGGTCGAACAGCTTAAAGCCGTTGGTGATGGACAGGAACAGGCAGATGGTGATGGTCGGCATCAGGTTAGGGATCTTAACCTTCCAAAACGTCTGCCATGCCGTAGCGCCGTCGACCTTGGCGGCCTCGATGTAATCGGACGGAATGGACTGCAGACCAGCGATGTAGATGATCATCATGTAGCCGACCTGCTGCCACAGGGTCAGGATGATAAGGCCCCAGAAGCCAGCAGCAGAGTTAAGAGCGATGAGCTGGGCGCCCACGTTGGAGAGCAGGCAGTTGATCAGAATCTGCCAAATGTAGCCCAGCACGATGCCGCCGATCAGGTTAGGCATAAAGAAGATCGTACGGAAGATGTTGGTGCCTTTGAGCGCCTTGCGGGTGAGCGCCTGCGCAATGGCCAGGGCGATCACGTTGATGAGCACCGTCGACAGGAAGGCAAACGCCACGGTAAAGAAGAACGACGTGGCAAACTGCGGATCGGACAGTGCGCGCACGTAGTTCTCGATACCGACAAAGTGCGTATTGTTGATGGTAATAAACTGGCAGAACGAGAGATAGAAGCCCTGGATAAAGGGAATCACGAACCGATCATAAACGCCAGGCACGTGGCAGCATAAAGAGCGGCCACCAGCGCTTGAGTGCTTTGCCCATAGAAGGGTCCTTTCAATATGCAGGGGGCGGGCAAACCAACGTCTGCCCGCCCCCTGTCGCTAATCAGATAGCTTGGGCAGCAACTACTTACTCGGAAGCAGCCTTCTCGGTCTTCCAGCCATCGACGAAGGCGTTCTTGACGCCGTCCCACTTGCTGTTGTCGGCAGCATAGGCAATCAGAGCCTGCTTGAGGTTCTTCTTCCACTCCTCAGAGGGGATGTAGACGAAGTCCCAAGCGACGGTCTTCTTGCCGTCCTTGGCCATGGCAACGGCCTGCTGCGAGAAGACGTTGGTGGTTTCCTTGGCGCTCTTGAACGGGGCGGTCAGACCCATCTTGTCAGCGATGATGCTGGTGGCGGTGTCAGAAGTGACGCACCAATACATGAAGTCCTCGGTGGCCTTCTGGGCATCCTCGGAAGCCTGGGAGCTGACGCACCAGTAGTTCTCGCCGCCGGAGCACAGGCCCTGGTTCTCCTCGCCGTCGACACCGATGTAGATGGCATCATGCCAATCTGATCGTCGGTCATGCCGGCCTTGGTGAGGTCAGCGTAAGCCCAGGAGCCGTTCTGATAGAAGACGGCCTTGCCGGTTGCGAACTCGTTGGTGGCGTCGTCGCCAGTCTTGGAAGCAAGCTGCGAAGGATCGCAGGTGGAGTCGGTGATATACAGGTCGAAAATCTGCTTGAAGTTGTCGAGATACTCGCCCTTGATCTCGTCGTCCTCCTGGTTGTGCTCCTTCTCGAACTCGTAGTAGAGCGGGAGGTTGGCGAGGTGGGTGGTGTAGCGCCAGCTGGAGGAGTCATCCATGCCAGCAGAAGTGAAGGCGCCCTCAATGCCGAGCTCGTCCTTGCGGGCCTGGATGTCGTCGGCACAAGCCTTCAGCTTGTCGAAGGAGTTGATGTCCTCGGCCTTGTAGCCAGCCTTCTCGAGCAGCTGCTTGTTGTAGATGATGCCGTAGCTCTCCTGGACCCAGTCGATACCCAGATCCTTGCCATCGGACTGCAGAGCCAGGGAGTCGTCAATGAGCTCACCGCGGAGCTTGGTATCGGACAGGTCGGCGCAGTAATCCTTCCAGTTCTTAAGACCGGTGGGGCCGTTGACCTGGAACAGGGTCGGAGCGGAGCTCTTGGACATCTCGGACTTGAGCTTCTCCTCGTAAGTGTTGGAGCGGCGGTCACGATCTTGACCTCGACGCCCTTCTCCTTCTTATAGGCCTTGGCGATCTCCTTCCACTCCTTGTCGACCTCGGGCTTGAATTGGAGGAAGTAGACCTCGGCAGCGTCACCAGAAGCAGAGGAGCCGGAGCCGGCAGAACCACCGCAGCCACGAGACCCAGACCAAGCACCGCAGCCGCGGAACCAGCAAAGCCCAGGAACTGCCTTCTGCTCATTTCGTTCTTCATTACAATCCACCCTTTCACACCGTGGCGGCACCCTTTGCCGCCGCCTTCGGAGATTGGCTCGGGGACTTTGCCCCTTTTGCTGATTTGTACAATACGCTATTTGGCTAGTTGTTTGAACAAGTATTACTAGAGCGGTAGAAAAACATCGGTGAACGGTAATTTCAACTTGATACTTGACAAGTTTTGTATAAACAATTATTTGTTATCGAATATAGAGAAAACGCCGGTCAAGCCGATGCATCGTCGGTTTGACCGGGCGTTTTCGCTTTGAGGGCATGAGTCTCGTCAGGCTGCGAGCTAGCCGGCTATCGCTTGGAGTTGACGCGGTAGTGGAAGATCTCGGGGTGCGTACGGGCGTGCGTGACCTCGAACAAGATGCCGTCCGAGGTGTACGATTGGCTCTCCATAACGGCGACGCAGTTGTACTTACCAAGGTCCAAGTAGCTGCAGTCCTCATCGTTGGCGAGCTCGACACTCACCGTACGACGACTCGCCATCACTTTGACGCCGCGCTTGTGCTCCAGATAGTCGTAAATTGACCTTGCGGCGATCTCGGGTGTCAGGCCTTTGGCGATCGACTCCAGAAAATAGCCGTGGTCCACCTGGCGAGCGTTACCGTTAAGGCTACGGACGCGCACCACGCGAATCAACTTCTCGCCCACCTTAAAGCCCAGGCGACGAGAGAGTTGCTCGGTGCAGACCAGATGTTCAAAAGACTTAACGTCCGTCGATGCAACGGCATTGTTGCGCTTTGCAAACTCGCCAAACGACTCAACCTCTTCGAGTGCGCCCAACATGTCGGTTTCGCCCTTAAGCCAAATAACGCGCACGCCCTTGCCGTGTATGGGCTGCACAAACATCCCGTCGGCCAGCATGCTCAAAGCGCGGCGGACGGTATTGCGCGTGCAGCCAAATTCCGCGGTCAGCTCGGCTTCGGTTGGCAGCATCTCCTGAAACGCATAGGTCCCGTTAATGATGCGCGAACGGATCTCGCGGTAGATTCCTTCGTAAATCGCTTTTGGCATGACTTCACCTCTAATGAATATGTATGGCTAGGAACGATAGCATTTCTTAAAGTTGTTTAAACCGATTATCGGCAAAGCGACAGTATTTAACCGTTGACGGCTTCTGTCATGCCCAAATCGGTTTCACTCAAAACTGCCGGCACGACAATCGTCCGGTCCTCTACAATGAATCCATTGTTTAAACGTTTCACCACCCGCAACGCACCTCGATATTCGGGAGGCAGAACATGCTGCAAAAAATCCAACGCTTTGGCGGGGCAATGTTCGCGCCCGCCATGCTGTTTTCTATATCAGCCTCATGGTCGCGTCTCCGCTCTCGCAACGACTGCGGACATCGTCGCGATCTCGCCGTATACGGAACCCCTTGGTATGTTTTTTGGACCATCATCCAGCGCGGCTCGTGGACGGTCTTTAAGCGCCTTCCGCTCCTTTTTGCTGTAGCGCTGCCCATCGGCCTTGCCCAAAAGCAACCGGCACGTTGCTGCCTCGAGGCACTCGTGGCCTATTTTGCCTATTGCTTCTTTTTGAGCGAAATCATTAAGCTGAGCGGAGACAATCTTGGACTTAAGTACCCGTCGTCTTTGACCTCCGCTAGCGGCATCACCATCATCGACGGCATCAAGACGCTCGACACCGGCATTATCGGCCCGCTGGCGGTATCGGCAACCGTCGTCGCCATCCATGACCGCTTCTACGATGCCAAGGTTCCCGATTGGCTCGGTACCTTCTCGGGCTCCTCACTGGTCTACCTCATCAGCTTTTTTGCCGTGTTTGCCCTTGCCGCTATCTCGGCCGCCATCGTGCCCTCCGTATACGCAATGACCGAAACGCTGCGCCATGCACTTACGAGCGTCGGCCCCTTTGGCGTGGGCATCTTTGTGCTTTTGGAGCGAGCGCTCGAGCCCATGGGGCTGCACCACCTGCTCTACATGCCGATCTACTACGACAACCTGGTCATTAACGACGGCATCTACGCCACGTGGAGCAGTTTGCTCCCCATCCTCTCCCATAGCACGCGCCCCCTTAATGAGCTTGCGCCGTGGGCCGGTTTTACCGCCACCGGCTGGGTCAAAGTCTTTGGCCTTCCTGCCATCGCAGCTGCGTTCTACTCCACCGCAAAACCCGAGCGCCGCGCCGGCCTCAGGGTCATCCTGCTCCCGCCATCATCGCCTCGGTGGTTTGCGGCGTTACCGAGCCACTCGAGTTTCTCTTTATGTTCACCCACCCCGGCTCTTTTTGCTCTACGCCGTCTTATCGTCTTGCCTTGCCACAGCCATGAATCTCTTTGGCATCGTCGGCATCTTCTCGGGCGGCCTCATGGAGATGGCAGCCTTCAACTTTATTCCGCTCATGCGCACGCATGCCGGTGCCTATCTTTTGGCGCTCGGTATCGGCCTTGCCTTTAGCCTCATCTTTTTTGTTAGTTTTCGAGCACTCATCTTGGTCTATGACCTTAAGACACCGGGCCGCGAGAATCATGTCGCCAATCGCGCGGCAATCGATTGTTTAACGGGAAGCGACTTTGCCAAAGAGCAATCCCCCAATGACGAGGTCGATAGTCGATCCGATCAAGATCACGTCCTCGCTGAGCGGGTAACTCAGCTTTTAGGTGGCGTTGGCAATATCGTGGGCGCAACCAACTGCGCCACGCGCCTGCGCGTCGAGGTCGCAGACCCTTCCATCGTTGCAGATAACGCGTCGTTTGTCGCGGCGGGCGCCAAGGGCTCATCATTACGGGCAAGACCGCCAGGTGATCATCGGCATCTCCGTTCCCCGCGTTAAAGAGCATTTTGACCAGATCATGGGCCTCGAGCGGGATTTGTGCCCACCACCTCGGCCTCCCCTGCCGCCAGCGCAACCCACAAGCGCGGCGATATCTGCTTCTTCGATATCGACGGAACGCTCGCCTGGCAAGACCCCAGGCTCGCCCAAGACCTTCCTGAAGACGAGCGGGACCTCTCCCCCTATCCCAACGAGGCGGTTTCGCAGGCAATCCGCGAGTTTGTCGCCAACGGCAACATGGCCTTTATCTGCACGGGACGCACCCTGAGCTGCATCCACCCCAAACTTCTTGAGCTGCCCTGGACCGGCATCGTCTGTCTTGCGGGCGGTTACGCGAGATCAACGGACACGCAGTTCGCGATCTGTCGATGACGCCCAGTATGCTGCAGCGTCTTGCCCCCTACCTTGAGCAATCGGGCGAGGTCATCCGCTTTGAGGGTCTCAACGGCGTCGTGCGCATGAGTGCCGATGCCCCCGATGCTCCCGGATACGCGCGCACCCTGGGCGACGCAGTCACGCAGCTGCAACATTACAGTGCCTACAAGATCTTGATGTCTACATCGCTCGCCAACCACATCGCTCAAGATAAGGCACTTGAGCCGTTGTTGTGCTTTAACGAGCTCGAACTCGAGGTAACCGAAATCTCGCCCCGCGAATGCACGAAGCGCGGGGGCATCCAGTCTGTACTCGACGCCCTCGATCCCCACCACGGAACCGTATACGGCATCGGCGACGCCAGCAATGACGTCTCGCTGATGAACGCCGTCGATGTCGGTATCGCCATGGGCAATGCGCCGGACTATCTCAAGGATAAGGCCGATTACGTGACCGACACCGTCGATCACGACGGTGTCGTTGCGGCGCTCGAGCATTTTAGGCTGATTTAGGCGCGCTCCATCAAACGCACGCCCGTTGTCCTAAATCGCCAAAGCTGCCGCGCCAAACGCCCTGATGTGGCAATATGTTGTCTGCATATTGCACCAATGCAACCTCAGAAAGAATGCGAGAACCCGTGTCCAGTCCGTTTACCAGCTTTTTAGCCCAACACTTTGGCCAGATTAACGACTATCTGGCCACGTTCTTTGACGGACAGGCGACCTCTGCCGATATCGAGCGCTACCTGTACGCGCCGCTCTCGGCTTTTACGGCCAACGCCGGCAAGCGCCACCGCCCGCTTATCTGCATGCTCGCCGCAACCGCAGTGGGTGGTAGCTTTGAGAGCGCCCGCAGCGCCGCGGCAGCCATCGAGCATTTTCAGTCGGGCGCGCTGATCCACGACGACATCGCCGACAACGGACAGCTTCGTCGAGGCAAGCCCTGCATGCACCTTACCGAGGGCACGGGCCTTGCCATCAATTGTGGCGACCTGGCGCTCACCATGGTCACCAAGACGGTTCTCGACGACCCCACGCTGGAGTCCGACGTGAAGCTGCGCGTGCTCCACGAGCTTACCGAGATGATCGTCCGCACCATCGAGGGCCAAGCGCTCGACCTGGGTTGGGTCCGTGACGGGCGCTTTGATATCTCGGTTGATGACTACCTGGACATGGCGACGCACAAGACCGCGTTTTACAGCGGAGCCACGCCGCTTGCCGCTGGAGCCATTATCGGCGGCGGCAGCGATGAGCAAGTCGAAGCGCTGCGCGCCTTTGGCCTGCACACGGGCCTTGCCTTTCAGATTCAGGACGACCTGCTCAACCTTGTCGGCACTAAGGAAGCCGCCAACAAGGACTTCCGCACCGACATCACCGAGGGCAAGCGCACGCTTGTCGCCGTACACGCCCTCTCTGATGAGCGCCACCACGACGAGGTCGAGGCGATTCTTTCCTCGGGCACCGATGATCCCACGCTGCTCGCACACGCCGTGGAGATCTTCCAGGAAACCGGCTCCATCGATTACGCCCACGCTTACGCGCTCGACCTGACCGCTAAGGCCAAAGCGGCCATCGAGAACGTTGAGCTTGATCCGCACGCACGCGAGCTGTTCCTCTCCATGGCAGATTTCTTTGTGGAGCGCCTTAACTAACGGGGGTTATAAAACCTGTCAGCAGCGTATTTAGGCACAACTTGCTACACTGTTGAGTGCATGTTTATGCATCCCTTTGCGTTGTCTATCCGACAGACGCTCAAATAGTACGAATGGTACGCCGAAAGGGGTTCGTTCATGGAACCTATTACAACGGGCATGCAAGGAGCAGCCGTCGAGGACGTGCAGTCTCGTCTCCTGCAGCTCGGCTACACGATTGATGCCGCCGAAGTCACCGACAAGTACTTTGGAGCCACCACTGAGCAGGCCGTCAGCACCTTCAGGCTCGACAGCGGCCTTGCTGCCGGTCATGCCGTCGATATCCCCTGCTGGAGCGCCTTGTAGACGCTTCGTATAAGCTGGGCGACCGCACTCTCTATCTGCGCATGCCCAATTTCCATGGCGCCGATGTGCAGGCCCTGCAGCGCGCTCTCAACGTTTTGGGCTTTGCCTGTGGCGAAGACGACGGCTACTTTGGTCCGCATACCGAGGCCGCCCTGCAGCAGTTCCAGGAAAATGTCGGCCTGTTTGCCGACGGCATGGCCTTCCAGGACACCTACGCCTACATCAACCGCCTGCACCATGTGTGGGAGGGCAAGCCCTCGGTCACCGAAGCCGAGTCCCGCATCGGTTTTGCTCGCGCCGCCAACGTGCTCGAGCGCTTCCAGATTGCCGTTATCGGCGAGGACCCCCATCGCACGCAGTGTTGCGTCGCGCATGTGGAATATCGCCACGGCAACGACCGACAACAGCGGCATGATGCTCCTTCATATAGAACGGACATGGCATTACCGAATCAATTGGGAGATGGTTAAGAAGATTCTGAGCATTGGTGTGCCGAATGGTCTGGAGAACAGTATGTTCCAGCTTGGCAAGATCATCGTACTCAGTCTTGTATCGACATTCGGAACTTATGCGATTGCGGCGAATGCAGTGTCGAATGCGATCGCATTGTTTCAGATCCTTCCGGGAATGGCAGTTACGCTGGCGATCACACCGGTTATTTCAAGATGTGTGGGTGCTGGTGATTATGAACAGGCAGGATATTATAATAAAAAATTAATGGTTATTACTTATGTCAGTATGACAGCGATGGTATTATTCATATTTTCATTATTGCCGGTTATATTAAAGGCATATAATCTGTCGGATCTTACAGCAAGAACGACGGCAGATATCATACATTTCCACGGAATCGGTGCGATCTTCATCTGGCCGATTGCGTTCAGTTTGCCTGCGACATTCCGTGCGGCGGGAGATGCGAAAGCGTGTATGTATATTTCAAGTATATCCATGTGGATATTCCGGATCGGATTCAGTTACGTGCTTGGGAAATATCTGGGCATGGGTGTATTTGGTGTCTGGGTTGCGATGGTCATTGACTGGGTATTCCGTGCGCTCTGCTTTGTGATCCGTTATTTCAAAGGAAGCTGGAAGAAAAAAGGCGATCGTATAAGATAGAAGTCTCTTGTAAAAACAGGTCTTCTATTTTATAATAGAGATTAGCCATATAGAAAACAAATAGGAGGAAGTTCTTGTGAAAAAAGAATTAGTAATTGTCATTGACTTTGGTGGACAGTACAATCAGCTGGTAGCAAGACGTGTCAGAGAATGCAATGTATATTGCGAGATCTACTCATATAAGACAGATATTGAGAAGATCAAAGCTATGAATCCTAAGGGAATCATCCTGACAGGCGGACCAAACAGCTGTTATGAAGCAGATTCCCCGACATATAAAAAGAATTGTTCGAACTTGGTATCCCGGTTCTTGGATTATGTTACGGTGCACAGCTTATGATGCATGTACTTGGAGGAAAGGTAGAATCCGCTCCGGTACGTGAGTATGGTAAGACAGAAGTGCTGGTAGATAAGAAAGATTCCAAGATTTTCGAAGGTGTATCTGAGAAGACCATCTGCTGGATGAGCCATTTTGACTATATCTCACAGGTTGCACCTGGATTCGAGATCACAGCACACACAGCAGACTGCCCGGTCGCAGCAGCTGAGAATACAGAAGCTGGATTATATGCGATCCAGTATCATCCGGAAGTACTTCACACAGCAGAAGGAACTAAGATGTTATCGAACTTCGTATTAGGTGTCTGCGGATGTGCAGGCGACTGGAAGATGGATGCATTCGTAGAGAATACAATCCGGGAGATCCGCGAAAAAGTCGGCGACGGAAGAGTACTTCTTGCACTGTCAGGCGGAGTAGATTCTTCAGTGGCAGCAGGATTGTTATCCAGAGCTATCGGAAAGCAGTTGACATGTGTATTTGTCGATCATGGTCTTCTCCGTAAAGATGAAGGTGATGAAGTAGAAGGTGTATTCGGACCAAATGGACAGTTCGACCTGAACTTTATCCGTGTAAATGCGCAGCGAGATATTACGATAAACTAGCCGGAGTAACAGAACCGGAAGCAAAACGTAAGATCATCGGTGAAGAATTCATTCGTATCTTCGAAGAAGAAGCCAAGAAGATTGGTGCTGTAGACTTCCTCGCACAGGGGACCATTTATCCGGACGTTGTAGAAAGCGGACTCGGTGGAGAATCCGGAGTGATTAAATCTCACCACAATGTAGGTGGACTTCCGGAGCATGTAGATTTTAAAGATATCATTGAGCCTCTTCGTGATCTGTTCAAAGACGAAGTACGTAAGGCAGGATTGGAGCTTGGAATTCCGGAGAGACTGGTATTCCGTCAGCCATTCCCTGGACCTGGACTTGGAATCCGTATCATCGGTGAAGTAACAGAAGAAAAAGTTAAGATCGTTCAGGATGCAGATGCCATTTACAGAGAAGAGATTGCAAACGCAGGACTTGACAAGAATATTAACCAGTATTTCGCAGCACTGACAAATATGAGAAGTGTCGGAGTTATGGGGGATGAGAGAACATACGATTATGCTGTTGCTTTAAGAGCAGTAACAACTGTAGATTTCATGACAGCTGAGGCTGCTGAAATTCCTTATGATGTACTGAATAAGGTGATGAGCAGAATTATTAATGAG
>ENA-OQER01000460-OQER01000460.1-human-gut-metagenome-genome-assembly--contig:-NODE-460-length-21954-cov-2.525359_pt1 | contig 21954 bp, 28 predicted proteins | sample MGYA00242797_ERZ504639 | MGnify/ENA primary metagenome ERZ504639 (study PRJEB26092, sample SAMD00036306) | human gut metagenome | host: Homo sapiens | study: EMG produced TPA metagenomics assembly of...
TAGCTAACAAGGTTCTATTCAAATGTGTCATGGAAACTCTCTCTATATATTATTATTAATAATTTTTGCGCCATTATTTATTTTTCTGTTCATCAGACTGGTTTCTGTCCAGTCTTGCATACCCCGTCGTGCGGCGCGTGATCAGCTTCGGGGTATATTCGATATTATACAGGCTGGCAGGTCTTTCATCCAGGTAAAATTTATCATTCATGTCGATCTTACGGATGATGATGTCACAGGCATCTCTTCCCTTCAGCGCAACAAAATGATCAATGGTTGTCAGGGAGATCCTGCGGATGCCGGAATAAAAAATATTATCGCACCCTATGACAGAAACATCCTTTGGAACGTGTATCCTCATTTCGTGCAGCGCATCAATGGCACCTATGGCCATCATGTCATTCTGTCCTGCGATAGCCGTAAATTTCTGTCCTTCCTGGAGAAGTTCCATGGTCAGCTCGTAGCCCATGGCATACTCGGAATCCATCCGCGGGATCTTTCTGTCATTGGACTCATCTGCCGCCTTGATGAGCACATGATCCTTTTTTCCCTCTTTTTCAAACTCGCGGACAAAGCCCTCCACACGCTTGGAGCGCTGCCACTGCCGTCTGGTAAGAGGAGGCGTGATAAATGCCACATCCGTGTGCCCCAGATCAAGAAGATGTCTGGCCATCAGCTTCCTACCACTGTGTTGTCCTGATTGATAGCATCTACCGTGGTTGTTTTTTCCTTGTTGCTGATGATGACCAGCGGTGTTTCTTTTGCGATCTTTTCTACCTGATGCTGGAAATCCGGATGAGGATTGCAGGTATAGATGATCCCTGCCGGCCGCATGGTCTGCATCATACGGAGATATTTTTCTTCCAGCCCCGCATCACGCTGGGTGTTGCAGATAAATACCCCATATCCCTGCTCATTGGCCACAGCCTCGATTCCCTGAAGCAGCAGTACATAATAGGGGCTGGTGAGTGTGGGGCAGAAAACAACGATCAGCTTTTCTTTTCTGTCAGCTTTGTGTTTCCGACGTCCGGGAAGCTCATAGCCAAGCTCTCTGGCCGCCTGCTCCACCCGCTCCACAGTTTCTCTCGAAAAAGAAACATTATATTTCCGGTTCAGCACCATGGATACAGTTGCCTGGGAAACTCCTGCGCGTGCTGCCACATCCGATGAGGTTGCTTTCTTTTTTGCCACCAGTCTCACCTCCTTTATAACCCGGGGAAATTTCCTGGCTGCTTATCACTTTTTGCAATCTCTCAGAAAATTTTTCACCTGATCTGGTTAAAGCTCCACTCTTCCCTCCAGTGCCCGGAGAAGTGTCACCTCATCAATATACTCCAGATCACCGCCCACCGGAACTCCGCTGGCAATACGGCTTACTTTGATCCCGGTCGGTTTGATCAGCTTACTGATGTACATAGCTGTCGTTTCGCCTTCAAGACTGGAATTGGTTGCCACAATAACTTCCTTTACATCCCCCTGAAGGCGCTTCATCAGCTCCTTCAGTTTGATATCATCCGGCCCGATCCCAAGCATCGGGGAGATCGCACCATGAAGTACATGATATACACCGTCAAATTTACCTGTTTTCTCATATGCTGCCAGATCCCTGGTATTCTCAACCACCATGATAGTGCTGTGATCTCTTTTGGGATTGGCACAGATCGGACAAAGCTCCTGGTCAGTCAGCGTGTAACAGCACTTACAGTACTGAACATTCTGCCTTGCATCGGTAATGGAGCGGTCAGCTGCTCTACCTGGTCCTTCGGCATATTCATGATATGAAATGCAAGACGCTGGGCAGATTTGGCTCCGATTCCCGGAAGATGGGAAAGCTGCTCAATAAGTTTATTGATATGGCTGCTGTAATATTCCATCAGAAAGGAAGACCTCCGCCAAGACCACCAAGGCCGCCTGTGAGTTTGGACATCACTGCTGCTGACTCGGACTCAACCTGACGGAGCGCCTCATTTGTTGCTGCCGCGATCATGTCTCAAGCATCTCGATATCATCCGGATCTACCGCTTCCTCGGAAAGTGTGACCTTTGTTATTTCACGTTTACCGGAAACTGTAACGGAAACAGCTCCGCCGCCTACTGTTGCTGTAAACTCTTTTTCCTCAAGAGCTTTCTGGTTTTCTTCCATCTGACGCTGCATTTTCTGCGCCTGTTTCATAAGATTGTTCATGTTTCCCGGCATACCCATGCCAGGAAATCCACCTCTTTTTGCCATAATACTTTCCTCCTGTTTTTTATTTACGGATTTTATGACTCCTCATCCGGGTCTTCTTCCACTACGATATCCATGTGGATATTCTCCCGAAGTGCATCGTCTACTGTGATCTGCGCGAGATTGGTGTGCTGATGTTTGTTGGCTACCAGCATATGTATCTCCACGCTTTTGCCTGTCCGGGCAGCAATAATGTCCTGAAGCTCTTTCTTCGCCTCCGGATTGTCTACATAATTCATCCCCAGAAAATCCTGAAATTCCACATAAAGGATGGAATCTCCTGTTTCTCCGTTATACTTGGGGACTGCACGCTGCAGGGACTGCTTGAAAAGTCCGGTAGTCTGACCCACGATGGCACGCCAGCCTGCCACGATCTTCTGAAGATCCTCAGGAGCTGCCTTCTGTGGTTTCTGCTGCTGTGCCGTTGCTGCACCGGTCACTGCCGCCCCCGGTTCCCCGGCTCCGCCGGCCTCGCTCTCCCGAACGATCACCTGCTGCACAGGCCGTTCCTCCATCTGCTTTTCCAGGACACGAAGCCTGTCAAGAACAGAGTCCAGATTTGTCTCCATGGCCGGTCTGCACAGCTTGATCAGTGCGATTTCCACCAATACACGCTTCTGGCTTGCAAAACGGATCTGATTAGACAGATCGGAAAAAATACGAATGTAACGCATCAGCGTCTCCACATCTGTCATCTCGCTCTCTTCCTTCAGAAGCTTCAGATTCTCAGAAGAAACGTCAATGGCTTCCTCAGGATTTTCGGAAGTCTTCACAAGCAGAAGATTTCGCATATACCAGGTAAAATCTGATACAAACTGTCCCAGCTCACGGCCGCCTGTGATCAGGTCCTCCAGCACATGGATGGAACCTGTCACATCGCCGGAAAGAACCTTTCGGAGAAGTCTGCTGAATACCTCTGTATCCACGGCTCCCAGAACATCCAGGACTTTATCATAAGTAAGCACCTGTCCCAGATAAAAGGAAATACACTGATCCAGAAGACTCAGAGCATCTCGCATGGACCCATCGCCTTTTTTTGCCACATAGCGTACAGCCTTCTCCTCTGCTTCCACCCCTTCTGCAGCCAGAAGCTCGGAAAGTCTGGCAGCAATGGTATCAATGGATATCCGGTGAAAGTCATAGCGCTGACACCTGGACAGAATTGTGATCGGTATCTTGTGGGCCTCTGTAGTCGCCAGGATAAAGATAACATAAGAAGGTGGCTCCTCCAGTGTTTTCAGAAGAGCATTAAATGCACCTGTTGAGAGCATATGCACCTCATCGATGATATAAACCTTGTATTTACCCTCTGTTGGACGATAAGCCACTTCCTCACGGATCTCACGGATGTTGTCAACACCGTTGTTGGAGGCTGCATCGATCTCGATCACATTCATGCAGTTCCAGCCTGAATGGCCTTGCACATGGCACATTCATTGCATGGGCTGCCATTTACAGGATGTTCACAGTTTACTGCCTTCGCCAGGATCTTTGCAACCGTAGTTTTTCCGGTACCACGCGTTCCGCAGAACAGGTATGCGTGTCCGATACGGTTCGCCTTGATCTGGTTGGTCAGTGTTGTCACAATATGATCCTGTCCTTTTACATCGTCAAAATTGTCGGGACGAAATTTACGGTAAAGAGCAGTATAACTCATAAAACTCTCCTTCTCTTCGCCACAGTCGCCGCGGAAAGACTCCCGCGGCGGCCAGATGACTCATAATTCATTAATCGCCAAAACTGATTCCGATCTGTTTGGCTGCTTTTACAAGCTGATCCTTTGGAGATACCATCTTCAGCTTGCCTGCGCATTCAGCAAGAGGAACCCGTTTGATCTTGCCATTGATGACGCCGATCATAACACCGTATTCCTCATCCATGATCGCCTGTGCTGCACCGGCACCGATCCTTGTGGAAAGAACGCGGTCATATGCACATGGCTCTCCGCCTCGCTGCATATGTCCCGGAACTGTGATACGTACCTCACTTCCGGTCACCTTCTGGATCTGGTCTGCGATCTCATAGGATACAGACGGATATTTCTTTGCTCTTTCCGCAAGCTTTTCTTTGTATTTTTTCTTCGGAAGCTCTGCATCTTCTTTTGAGATAGCTCCCTCAGCTACTGCAAGAATGGTAAAACGCTTGCGGCCTTGTTACGCTTCTGGATGGCTTCCGCAACCTTATTGATATCGTATGGGATCTCCGGGATCAGGATCACATCTGCTCCGCCTGCAACACCGGCATTCAGTGTAAGGCTTCCGACCTTATGTCCCATGATCTCGACAATAAATACACGTCCATGGGATGCAGCTGTTGTATGGATGCAGTCAATGGCATTAGTTGCGATCTCCAGAGCACTCTGGAAACCAAATGTCATATCTGTACCCCAGATATCATTATCAATGGTCTTCGGAAGATGGATGATATTCAGGCCTTCCTCGCGGAGAAGATTGGCTGTTTTCTGCGTTCCGTTTCCGCCAAGGATCACAAGACAGTCCAGACAGAGCTTATAGTAAGTCTGTTTCATTGCCTCAACCTTGTCCAGTCCCTTCTCATCCGGAACCCGCATCAGTTAAACGGCTGTCTGGATGTTCCGAGAATAGTTCCGCCCTGAGTCAGATCCCGGAAAAGTCCCTGGCTGTAAGCATACGGTATTTCCCGTAGATCAGTCCCTTATATCCGTCATCAAATCCATAAACCTCAAGGTTCTCAACGCTGTTGCTCAGGCCCTTCACAACGCCTCTCATAGTTGCGTTCAGTGCCTGGCAGTCGCCACCGCTTGTCAGCAGACCGATTCTTTTAATCATAGCGTCCTCCATTCTGTGCCCTCTTATGTGCACATTTTATTTGTTGCTGTCTGCATATAAGACAGATATTCCACCTGACGTATTTCTGCAGAACAACTACTGTATCCTCTCTTTTCACAGAGTTTTACACAGTATAATATTATAAAGCATTTTCAGGCAGTGTCAATAGCCAAAAAAAACCGGATCGTTATATGCCCACATCCGGAACGGATCTGGGATACGCTGAAATCTCGATCAGCAATATTTCGACTAAACAGAGCATTCTCAGATCCAATTCAGCTTCACCCTTCGCAACACCAAAAACGGCGGTATTCAGAACTGCCACCTCAGTCTTCTCAGCTGATGTCTCTATTTTAAAACCTGCGCCTTTATGCTGAAATCAAAAACTGAATACGTGAAATATCCGGGGGCTCCTTTTTATTGAGGGGCTCCTTTTTATAAAAACAGATCTGGTGCATCTTGACAAATCATTCATAAGAGTCTATAATTAAATTCCGCGCAGCCGGGGAGATAGCGGTGCCCTGTACCTGCAATCCGCTACAGCAGGGGTGATGCCAATCTGAGGCTTGTATCTTGCAGAGCAGCCCTTTATAAGTGGCGTTGACGTCTGGGTCTTACGCAACAGGAATCTGTGAACCGTGTCAGGGCAGGAATGCAGCAGCACTAAGCAGAAGCTCTTGTGTGCCGTGAGGGTGCCTGGGCTGAGTTAACTGTAAAGGTAACGTCTGTGAGACCATTCCGAGGTGCGGCGCGCGTAAAAAAGGTTATAATATATGATCTCTATATAAACAGCATTCCCGCCGGTTCGTCATTTATGACTGATCCGGCGGGATTTTTTATGCATTTACTCCTTACCTGCCCCGGCAAAAAACGCCGGGAAGCTGTTCCGAATGCTCCCGACGTTTTCCTGTGTACATATATTGCGTTATTTACAATATCCGGCAACTACCTGATTGATCAGCTTGCCGTCTGCCTTTCCCTTCAGATCTCCCATAACTGCCTTCATGATCTGGCCTTTATTTCCTGTTGCCAGAACATCTGCAAATTTTTCCTCGATATAAGCCTTGATCTCTGCTTCATCCATCTGCTTCGGAGCGTATTTCGCAATGATGTCATATCTTGCCTGATACTCCTCTTTCAGATCTGTACGTTCTGCAGGGCAGGTGTCGATCTGCTCTTTTGCTGTTTTCAGCTCTTTCAGGATAACTTTGTCTACAAGCTCTCCTTTGATATCATCACGGCATCCCTCATCAATGGCAGCCTTTTTTACTGCTGCGATCAGTGCAGAAACTGCTTCCTTTGTCACCTTATCTTTGGCCTTCATTGCTGCTACCATGTCTTTTCTTAAAGCTTCAAGTTCCATTTTTTGTTCCTCCATTTTCTGTCGTTCCTGTATCAACGACTTTCGTTTGGCCTGAATGGATTTTCTGTCTGTAATAGTGAATCCATTTATGATTTTATTTTGATATTTTCACAGGATTCTGTCAAGAGTAAATCTCTCATGATTTTTGCCTGCTTCTTTTTCTCCCGCAGTTCCCTGAAAAATGTGGAAAGCATTTCGGAGCATTCCTCTTCCAATACCCCTTCTGTGATCTTTACCTGATGATTAAAGCCTTCGATCTGAAGAAGATTCATCACAGATCCGGCACAGCCCGCTTTCGGGTTCATACAGCCGATCACCACCTCATCGATCCTGGACTGTACCAATGCACCGGAACACATCTGACAAGGCTCCAGCGTTACATACATGGTGCATCCCTCCAGACGCCAGTCTCCCAGCTTTTTACTGGCCTTTCGGATAGCATTAAGCTCTGCATGAGATAAGGTATTTTTGTCTGTATTGCGGCGATTGTAGCCTCTGGCTATGATCTTTCCCTCATGCACGATCACACAGCCGATCGGCACTTCCTCCAATGCACGGGCCTTTTTTGCCTGGCGGATCGCCTCTTTCATAAAACGTTCCTGATCTGTCACGTTTTTACTCCTCCTGTAACTTCACATTCCGGAAAAAAGCTCCGGGATTCTATCTGTTCATACCAAGACTGCTCTCAGCCTTCTGTACGTTCGATTATAACTTTTCAGATATTCCATGTCAATCTGCTGCAAAACAGATATTTGCACACAGTAGGAACATTACGGAGTAATTTTCTATAACATAAAAAAACGCAGACAAAGGAAGCTCTCGCGAACTCCGTTGCCTGCGTCAATGAATGCATTATATCTGCTTTTTTTCCAGAAAGTCAAGCTGCCATATTATTTGTGAAGTGACTCACCATTGGTAGTGATCACATCTTTATACCAGTAGAAGGATTTCTTCTTATAACGATTCAGTGTACCTGTTCCATCATCGTTACGGTCCACGTAGATGTAGCCGTAGCGTTTTTTCAGTTCTGCTGTAGATGCACTGACAAGGTCAATACAGCCCCAGGAGGTGTAGCCCATAACATCTACACCGTCCTCAACAGCCTCTTCGACCTGAAGGAGATGTTTCTGCAGGTAATCAATACGGTAATCATCCTCAACGGTCATAACGCCATCCTTCTCCACCAGCTTGTCTACTGCGCCCAGTCCGTTCTCAACGATGAATAACGGTTTCTGATAACGATCCCAGTAGTAATTCAGCACATAGCGAAGACCCTGCGGATCGATCTGCCATCCCCAGTCAGATGCTTCCAGATATGGGTTCGGAACACCGCCCATAAGATTACCCTTTCCTTTTACATGAGCTGGGTCTGCTGTCTCGCAGATACTTATGTAATAGCTGAAGGAAACGAAATCTACTGTATTCTTAAGGATTTCCGCATCGCCTGGCTCAAATTTGATCTCAATGTTATTTTCACGGAAATAACGTTTCATATATCCCGGATAATATCCGCGGACATGTACATCACCGAAGAAATCGTTCTTGTGAACACTCTCCATAGTCTTGATCACATCGTCCGGGCATGGGGTCAGCGGATAAGTCGGCATGCTCAAGATCATGCAGCCGATCTTTGCATCCGGCATCATCTCATGTCCGATCTTTGTTGCAAGTGCACTTGCGACCAGTTCATGATGAACAGCCTGATACAGATCCTGCTTGGAAAGCTTATCCTTTTCTGTGTAAATACCACCGCTTAAGAATGGTTCATGGAGAACAGAGTTTATCTCATTAAATGTCAGCCAGTATTTAACCTTCTTGCCGTATCTTGCAAAAATAGTTCTCACATATCTCTCATAAAAACCGATCATCTTTCTGTTCACCCAGCCATCGTAGGTTTTTGCAAGATGAAGCGGTGTTTCATAGTGAGAGATCGTTACCAGTGGCTCGATCCCATATTTATGGCATTCGTCAAAAAGATCATCATAAAACTGAAGACCTTTTTCGTTTGGTGTCTCCTCATCTCCGTTAGGGAAAATACGACTCCATGCAATGGATGTACGGAATACTTTGAAGCCCATCTCCGCAAATAATTTCACATCTTCTTTATAACGATGATAAAAATCGATTCCGATAAGTTTCATGTTATCCGGTGTAGGCTCTTCCGTTCTGGGGCCTACGATTCCGTGTGGTGTTACATCCTGTGTGCATAAACCCTTTCCGTCTTCATTGTATGCACCCTCGCACTGATTGGCAGCAACTGCGCGCCCCATAAAAAATTCTTTGGAAATGACATTCTGGAATCCTCCTTATGTAATATATTCAAGCGGACATTCGGAATAACCGCTTATTATCTGCAAGCGGACATTCGGAATCCGCTTCGCTACTTCCTCATGAACAAATAAGCGGAATAACCGCTTATTTGTTCATGAAGTGATATAAAGCACCGATTAAATTTGCGTCATTGTAGAATTGACAGTTTGTGATCTTCGGCTCCGGAACATATGGTGTTATCTTTCGCAGCGGAATATTCTTCATTACTTCATCCAGGCTCTTCTGAAGATATTCATGCAGAAGCGGCTGCTGGCTGATGCCTCCGCCGATAGCAATGATGTCCAGATCCAGATAAATATTCAGGTTATAGATCTGTACTGCAAGACGATCTGTAAACTCCCTCAGACCTGCCAGAACTTTCTCATCACCTTCATTTGCCAGACCGAATATCTTCAATCCATCGTAAATCTGCCAGTCCTCTCCTGTATGCTTTGCAACAGTCTTTGCAAGTCCTTCCGCACCACTGATCATTCCCCAGTAGTTGTCCAGCTCTGCCGGCCCTTCGCCTCTGTGCATATATAGCTGTATTCGCCTGCGGTAAAATGATTCCGCGGAAAAGCTTTCCGTTGAGGATGATCCCGCCTGCAACACCGGTTCCGATAACAACAACAGCCCCATTTGTACAGCCCTTAAGACTTCCTCTCCAGAACTCGGCAAGTGCCGCACATTTTCCATCATTTTCCACAGAAACCGGAATTCCGTAACGCTGGGAAAGTTCTGTGCCAACAGTACTTCCTGCAAGATATGCAAGATATCCTGCTGTTACGCAATATCCATTCCTGTTGTCCAGCATACCAGGCATGCTGATGGCAATACCTTCAATGCGGTTTTTGTATTTCTCCACAACACTGTCCAGAACTGCATAATAGTCCTCTTTTGTCTTTGTATGATAGTCCGGTGTGGGAACCTTATCTTTTTCAAGAATTTCTGCATTTTCGTTCATTAATGCATATTTCGTAAATGTTCCGCCTGCATCAAAAACCAGATAATTTTTCATTTTCATTTTACCTCAAGCTTTATTTCTCGTCACCAAAATTCAGAGCAAGCTTTGCAAAGAAATCTTCCAGTGTCAGTCTTGCATCCAGATATTTGTAAACACGGATCTCACGGTTGTCCTGTCCATGGATGTATGTCATATCCTCTGCGATTCTCGGTGCAGGTACCATATCGTAGCTTACCTTTTCCAGTTCTTCCATCAGAACGGCGATGGTTCCCTGATCACCAAGTCCCCAGATCTCGCCCTGTGGCCAGTCCATTTCGTACTTGGCTGCTACATGGTTGAAATCCACCAGCTGCTCAAAAAGATATTTTCCGATCTTTCCACATGGGCGTACCTTCAGCTGAAGCTCTGCAAGAGAAACAGCCATCACTTATAAAGACTCATCGGCACCTGCCATACCGGCACTTTGGAGGAAAATACTACGTTTGCAGCGTTGATATCCATCATCAGGTTGAACTCAAATCCGCCCTTTGGATAATCTGCTCCGCCGATCCAGATCACTGTCATGCGCTCTGCGATCTCCGGTTTCATCAGAAGTGCGGAGGCAACGTCTGTAATGGCACCCTGGCACGCAATGTACAGCGGTCTTTTATCCTCCTTCATCGCTTCCTCAATGATGAATCTTGCACCCTCGGAATCGATAGGTGTATTCTCATCTTCAAGGGCGCGTGGTGCACCCAGCTTTACCGGATACTGATTCTTAAGCCCCATAAGCTCCATGACTTTGATGATCTCATCGTAGCTTGCCTGTGCAGTGCCAAGCTCACCGTACTGCTGGGGATTTTCCAGAAATGACCCGCAACAAGGCCTTTTACGTCGAATCTTGGTGTCATGAGATGATGCGCTACTGCATACTGGTCATCTGCCTCGTTTTTGCAATCTGTATGTACGATCACCCTTACTTTTTTGTTTTCCGGTACTGTATAGGCATAATTCCACATAATATTTTCCTCCTTATATAAAACAGATGTTCTGATAATCGAAAGGAGCACCTTTCGATGCTCCTTATTTTTTCTTTTTTGTTCGATTTAAATTTATGCGTTTTCTTTATTCCGCTGGTTCAGCTCTGCACGGATCTGCGGATATTTTTTATCCAGATCATATGGGATCAGCACAACGATAGAAAGTATTGTAGCTACCAGCGCAAGACCACCGAATGCAAAATTAATCGCTGTATGTGTCTGCGGGAACTCCTTTGCAATGCTGATACCATCTGCCATTGCCTTATCAAGCTTTGCTGCATCGTAGTTACCCCATACAAGAAGGCAGATACGATAGCAGATGCTGCTGCTGAGGAAACCTTGTTTACAAATCCCTGGATCGCATTCTGTGTTCCACCAAGGTTTCTTCCTACCTGCCACTCTGTATAGTCAAAGATATCAGGCATCATGGAGAAGAACATACTGGAACGGAAACCAAAGCCAAGTCCGATCAGTCCAAGGGATGCTGTTGCGATCGTTCCATTGGATGTAAAAAACAGAATCGCAAAGCCAACACAGTCTACGATCGCTCCAAACTGGATCAGCTTGATCTTTGCAATTCCCTTACCATTGAGATAAGCTGCAAGGATCATAGTCGGGATTGCAAGCAAGGTAAGTAAAGTAAGTGCCAGTGACATTCCGCTTACATCACCAACAATGTAAGTATAATAGTACTGCATTGCACCATACATGGAAAGATATCCAAGGAAGAGGAAAAATACCTCGCCAAGGAACATGATGTAATATTTATTTTTTACAAGACTTCCGATATCCTTGATCAGAGAGCTCTTTCCTGCTGACTTTGTCGGAGGATTGATCTCCACGATGGAGAATACACAGATTGCCATGATGATGATAACGATGATTCCAAAGCACAATGTTTTGTGTTACGATATCCGGTAGCCAATGCTGCACCAGTTGCATCCTTGGAGCCGGAGAAGAAATATACCATCGGAAGCACGAACAGGGAAGATGTCAGTGATCCAAGGTTTGAAAATACAGTACGTGTTGTAGAAATCTTGGTACGCTCTGTTGCGGATGCTGACAGAGAAGATACGATCGGTGCCATCGGAATATTTACCAGAGTGTAGCCAAATGAGAAGATAACGTAAGTTACGTATGCCCATGCAAGCTTTGCACCTGCGCTCCATCCTGTCGGAACGGAAAACAGAAGAACCATACCAACTGCAAGGACCGGTGCACCGTAAAGCATCCATGGACGGTAACGTCCCATTTTTGTATCGGTACGGTCGATCATTGCACCTACCATATAGTCTGTGAATGCATCGATGAATTTCGTTACAACGAACATAAATCCAACAGCGCCGGCTGCAAGTCCCGCGCAGTTTGTGTAATAAAAGAGAAGATATGTATTGGCAAGAAGGTACGCAAGATTACAAGCATAATCACTGATACCAAAACCGATACGCTGTCTCCATTTGAACTTTGTTGTTTCATAATATGCCGGTTCGTGTTTTAACTTTTGCATTTCTTTCCTCCACCTTTTTTATGTTGATTTAACGATCCACTCCGGAACATGTAAATTTTTTCTGCGCGCCCTGTTTCTGGCGGATCGATCAGGTATGTCTCAACGACAAGCATATTATAATCAAAGAATTTTGATTTTCGTTATCATTCTTTTGATATTTTTATCATTTTTCCAACATATTTCTAATATTTTTATAAACTCATTCAAGAATAAAATTCCTTACGCTTATATTTTTCCCGGTACTGCCTGGGAGTCATCTTCATATATTCTTTAAATACACTGCCAAAATGGCTCTGGGAATTGAAGCATACATAATCACTGATCTCTGACAGGGTCGCATCGGAATATTTCAGGAGATTGGCAGCTCTTTCTACACGGAATTTCCGGATATAATCCATGATCTTCTCTCCCGTATCCTGCCGGAAGCTTCTGGAAAGATGACCCGGGCTGATCCCGATAGCCTCTGCGATATCCTCAAGATATATCTTATGATGATAATTCCGGGAAATATAATCCTTGCACTGCTCTGTATAGCTGGAAAAACTTCTTGTTTTTTTTGTATCAGCTACCAGCTCTGTAAATTTATAAAAGCATCTTTGGTTCAGTTCGATCATTTCTTCCATAGTCCGGCATTGATCGATCTGATTAATGAAATGATCACTGAGACGATATGCATCTGCCGGCGAAACTCCTCCTGCTATAGCTTCTCTTGTTGCCAGTGTAGTTGTCACAATAGCCTGATTCCTCTGATGATTAAAATGTTTTCTGGAAAGGATCCCACTCTTTTCCAAAAGTGCTGTGGCTCGTTCATTAACCTCTTCCACATTTCCTTCACGTATACTATCCAGTACATATCGTTCTTCCATATATGTATGATGGTAGGCTGCCGCATCCAATTTGTCCAGTTCAATGCGAACTATTTCACCCTCCTCCCAAACTTCTTTTTCCTCGATGAGATTATTTTTTTCCATAAGGTCGTCCGGCTGAATATCCTTTCCCTCCAAAAGCTCATACAAAAAACTTACGAAATTCAACATCCGGTTCAGTGTCATTTTGTCCGGATGGCGTTCTTCCTTCATTGACATGTGATATTTCTTATAAAACTGATGTATTTCCACATAGCTGAGCTCTTCTGCACATACCGGACCTGACAGATAGAAATCCTGACCGCTCTGAACACAGAAGAAATAAATTTTATCAAAAACCTTATAAATAGTCGGTGCATTTTGTTCTTTTGTCTGGCAGATCAGGGACCGGCGCAATTCCTCTGATACAGTCAGCGGATTCTGTTTTTCGGAAAAAACCCCAAGACTCCGGATATTTTCTCCTGCTTCATCTGCATAAAAAATGGGAATTCCCCACAGGCTTTCCAGTTTTCTCAACAATGTATGTTCTACCATGTCAACATCCTTTCATCTGTAATATCGGGCTGTTATTGGAATAAATTATATGTTTTTTTTCTTCCATGAGCAAGTCCCCAACCCTGCTTATTGCTTTTCGCAACTTCGCAGGAAACTTACTTGATTCGGTTAAAAAGGCTTGCGGCTTTTTCGGGGGAGAGTATGCTTGTAGTATCATAAATAAGAGAACAAGGGGATTTTCCTATGAAAATATGTGGATTTAACAAAACAACCCTGCTGGATTATCCGGGAAGGGTAGCCTGTACCATATTCTTAGGCGGCTGCAACTTCCGCTGCCCATTCTGCCAGAACGGAGCTCTTGTCATGGAGCCTGATACCCAGCCTGAATATTCCCAGGAGGAAATCCTGGCTTTTCTGAAAAAAAGAAAGGGGATCCTGGATGGCGTCTGCATTTCCGGCGGTGAACCCACGCTTGCACCGGAGCTGCCGGAATTTCTCGGCAGGATCAGGGAACTAGGCTATGATGTGAAGCTCGATACCAACGGTTCCCGCCCCTCCGTGGTAAAAAATCTCGCAGCAGCTGACCTGATCAACAAGGTTGCCATGGATATCAAAGCCTGTCCTTCCAACTATCATGTGCTCACCGGTGTACATGCTGATCTGGATGGGATCCGGGAAACTGCCGGATGGCTGCTGGACGGACACCTTGATTATGAATTTCGTACAACAGTTGTGAAGGAACTTCATTCTGAAAAAGATTTTCAGGAGATCAGCCGGTGGTTAAGCGGTGCAAAAGCTTATTATCTCCAGGCTTATCGAGATTCCGACGGAGTTCTGATGCCGGGATTCTCTGCCTGCTCCGAAAAAGAAATGCTAAACTACCGGGATATCCTGTCTCAGACGATCCCGGTAGTAGAAATTCGTGGTATGGAGCTGTGATCTGCGGATTTGCAAAACTGTTTGCTTATCTGCATGGATGCCGAAATTTTTCTGATCAGATGTTAATAAAACAGTACCAGTATCCTCCCTTTCCGCCTGGGATATGAATATCCGGACATTCCTTAAAGTAGGGAAAGCCAAACATATTGGCCATAAACCGTTCCTGCTGGCTGTATCCGCCGGGCACCCCCAGTATGTACTGTCCCCGATGGTTTCTGCACAGCAGAAGATGGCCAAAATTCTGATATCCGTACATGACAAAACGGTTGCTGCAGAAGCAGCCGTTTTGTCTGCATAAGGCACTGCAGTCCGATGGTCTGATCTTGCGACAGTCTGTGAAATAGCCGTCGTTAAACGGATCATCACAGGGTATTCCCGGAAGTGGACGAGATGGCTCAGGTCGCGGTGATTCCGGCGGATGCGGACCGGGAGCCTGATATGAATTTCCGGTTTCCGATGCCTTCAATACCTCCTCCTGAACTTCCTCTACCGTCATGATCCTGTCTGACTTCTTCTGATATTCCTGCACTTCTGGCAAGGTTCCGTCTTTTTGATTTTCTCTTCCTTTTCTCCCGCTCTCTGCCTTTTTTCTCCGCTGCCTTCTGATATTCCGTTCCTGTTTTCTCCGCTTCCTTCCGAGGTTCCGTTTCTTTTTTCTTCCACTCGCGGAAATTCTCCGGCCGGATCGCTGATCATCCCATTCTGTTCCCCAGAATCCGCCGGCATCGGAGATCAGAAGCAGTCCTCCAAGCTCCTGAAGACTTTTTCCCATGCCTCCAATATCCCCTGTATCCGTCTCCAGCGCGCACTCGATCCGCTCCTGCTCGGTAACACAGCTTCCGATCAAAATACCATCCATCAGCCCTTCCCGCCGCCACAAACCCATACACTCTGCACCGACTTCCAGGCTCCAGTCCAACACAACGCAAATGAACCTCCACACGGCATTTCCTATCTCTGGCCTCCACCCTCACATAACCGCTGCTGCCGTCTTTTTTTCCTTTCCGATACTCGTACACATACGCAACAAAACGCTGATATCCAGCCAACGCACGTCCCTCCAGTATTTCGGTTTCGTTAATATATATGAAGTTTAAGAGAAATCATTCCATCAACGTGAAAAAGCTCCAGGATGTACAAACGCAAAAAAAGAATCCCTCAACCAAGGGATTCTCAAGCTGTTAGTCGAAAAATACGGCTATACCAGAATCGGTACATCAACACAGAATATCAACAGACAGGTGCGAAATTAAAATATGCGGAAAATTTTCGCTTTTGTCAAAAAAGCATTACTATCTTAGAACATTTTGCGCTTGTCAGGGTTCTCCGTATATGCTACACTGTACAGGAACAATCGTGTTACAGGGTGGCTGACCTCTAGTCCAAAAAGGATGGAGGTGGTGCTGATGAACGACAACCATTTTGACTTCAAAGATCTTATGGCTTTTGGCATGTTCATTCTAGCATTGCTTACGTTCGTATTAACGTTTTGTAAGTAATTCTTTACATAGAAAAACCACCCAAAAACTTTGGCCGAGTACAGGGTGGGATTTTCTAATCTTCTCTTATAAGGTCAACCCCTTGTGGGCGGTTGTTCTTTATGTTTGTATTATAGCACTACTATTCAAAGCATTCAAGAATATTTTCATCTGTAAATATAAAAACCCCCTGGCGATCCACGCTCGGGACATTCACCAAAGGCTTTCTCTTAATCTATATTTTATTTCTCGCTTTTCTTTACCTTTTCCCATGTATTACCTTTATCTTTATTTTTTTCCTGGCAAATGTAGAAGATTCTCCTTTCTTTTCTCATTGAGGTAACACAAGGTAACGCAAACATACGTTCCTTCATTTTTCACAAACAAAAAAAGAATCCCTCAACCAAGGGATTCTCAAGCTGTTAGTCGAAGCGACAGGATTTGAACCTGCGACCTCTGCGTCCCGAACGCAGCGCTCTACCAACTGAGCCACGCTTCGTTATTCTGTTTCAGTTGTTTATGTATTGCTCAACTGCAAGAGCTATTATATTAGAGTTTCTTTACTTTGTCAATAGAAAAAATTAAAATTTTTCAAAAAAATCGAATTTTTTCTTTTTTTCCTGCTTCGGGCGTGCATTTTCGCAGACCCGAAGCAGTTTTGGGAAAGGTTCTTTATAACATATCAAGTATATTCAGGTGAAATATATGCTTATTTCACTGTAACTGTTACCTTTTTTGTGATTCCGTTGCTGCTTACATAGATAACAGCTTTTCCTTTTTTCACACCTTTAACAACACCTTTGCTGCTTACAGTAGCAACTTTTGTGTTGCTGCTTCTGTAGGTGATCTTTGCCTTTGAAGTGGCTGCTGCCTTGATGGCTGTTGTTTTCTTTGCTTTTACACTTACAGCTGTTTTGGATGTGATCTTCAGGCTGCCTTTTTTCACTGTGATCTTGCAGGTTGCTTTGTAGCTTCCGCATTTTACTGTAATTGTAGCTGTTCCTGCTTTTTTTGCTGTTACTTTTCCGCCTGCGCTTACCACTGCAACGGATTTATTACTGCTTGTATAAGTAACTTTTCCGCTAACGCCTGTTTTTTTCACTTTGATCTGGCTTGTTCCACGCACAAATACAGTTTTCGCTGAAGCCGAAGCTTTTACAGACGGCTTCTTAACTGTAATTTTGCAGGTTGCTTTATAATTTCCGCATTTCGCTGTGATCACAGCTGTTCCTGCCGCCTTTGCAGTTACCTTTCCATTTGCGGCTACAGCTGCAACAGATGGTTTACTGCTTGTATAGGTTACTTTTCCGGTAACACCTGCGGTCGTTGCTTTCAGCGTCACCTCAGCTGGAGATCCTTTTACATAAAGCGTTTTCGCTGATGCATTCATTTTTACAGATGGCGTTTTTACAGTAAGCTTGTACTGTGCAGTTTTTCCTGCTGCAGATGTTGCTGTGATCACGGCTGTTCCTGCTGCTTTTGCAGTTACTTTTCCGTTCTCGTCTACAGATGCAACCGTTTCATTATCGGAAGCGTATGTTACATCCTTGCAATTTTTCGCCTGTTGCTTCAAGCTGTCTGGAGCTTCCGATATAAAGAACTCCTGAATTTTCTTTAAAAGCAATTGTTCCATACACCAGCTGAACAGAAACATCCGCGTGATCATCACTGGAGACTCTTACTGTATAGGTTTCATTTTCCGGTCTCGCTACAGTAGAATCCAAAGCAACCACTCCATCTGCGGCTACACCATCCTGTACAAGATATGTTGTCTGTGAATCATGTCCGACACCTGTTGTATAGAAAACAGATACCTTCGGATTTTTGTATTTATCAAGATTTGCAAGCTTTACATGGGTGCTGTCCGTAAATTCCGGAGAAACATCCATCTCTTCTGTTGCCTGCGGTTTGATATAAATACCATCTGCAAATTCATATACATACGCACCGTCTGACATAATATACGTGATCCTGTTTACGGTTTTTCCTTCAAGACCTGCATCTTTTGCAAACGCAGCCTTATATACCTTCACCCACATCTCGTTCATATGACGCATACCATATTTTCCGCCATCTGTTGTTTCCAGGATCATTCCCTGGATCCCGGAGTTAACTGCAAAACCAGCATCACTCTTTGTGTCGCGGAGATATTTTGTGCTGGTTTCTTTTACTTTGATCTCATAATCTCCCCAACGAGAAGATGTATTGAGTGTTGCCTCCGCATCTGTCACAGTTGCCTTTACATTAAATTTTGTAGCACTGTATGTTCCATCTGTATTCAATTTTTTTATACTGCCCAGGCTCTACCGCCGGAGTACGTCCCAGGGTGATCCCTGCTGCTTCTGTATATACTCCGCTTTCCGGAAGTTCTCCCGCTTCTGAAAGGATCCGCGCCTCTACATACGTTTTTGCATCTGTAGCTACACTAACCTTTTTTACTCCTGCGATCTCATAACCATTTTCTGTCAGATTCTGAACATCTGCATTTCCGAAAGCAGTGCTTTTTCTGGTTGTGGCAGATGTAACGGAATCATATTTGCGGCTCGTTGCATCTCCTGCATAAAATTCCTCGTATGACAGAGATGCCGTACCGTAAAGTGTTCCTGTCAGTGCCTGATGTCCATTTGCCGCCTTATAATAAATATCCGTTCCCGGAATTTGTGTATATCCATCCACTGCTCCCTTTACCCAGTAATAGGAAACATTGGAAACCGTGATCGGCTGGCCTGTCAGTGTGATATTTTTTGTCATATCCACATAATTGTCGCTTGAGATCATAACCGTGTAGATTTCATCCCCGGCCCTGGCTACACTGCTGTCAAAGGTTACCACCCCGTTCTCTGCCGCTGCATGATCTACAACATATGTTGTTTTTTACCATGACCGCTTCCTGTTGTGTAGTATACGGAAACCTTAGGGTTTTCATATTTGTCAAGGTCATCAACTTTAACCTGGGTTGTATTTTCTTTTACAAAAGCCGCCTGTACCTTCATTCCTGCTTCAGGCTGTTTTTTTACAAGAGGAGCTTTGTCTCCAAACTCATATACATAGGAGCCGTCCGGGGTAATATAAGTCACCTTTGATATTTTTTCCCCGATAAGCCCGGATCCTGCTGAAAATGCAAGTTCGTAAGGCTGTACCCAGATTTCATAGGTATGACGAAGTCCTACCTTCTTACCGCTGGCAGTTTCAAGGATTACTCCCAGTGTATTTCCACCTACGGCAAAATCACCCTGTCTGGAATTGCGAAGATATTTTGTACCGACTTCTTTTACCACCAGCATGTAATCGCCCCAGATCGACGGTGCCTGGATCTGCAGATGCATCTGTGACCGTTGCCTTTACATCGAATTTTGTTGCACTGTATGTTCCGTCTGTATTCAGTGTTTTATACTGTCCTGTTTCCTGTGACGGTGCTTCATTCAGCGTAATATCTGCTGCCTCTGTATAGACACCCTTTTTCGGAAGCTTGGAAGCAGCTTTCAGCACCTGTGCATCTACATAAGTTTCTGCGTCCACTGCAACACTTACATTCTTCACACCCTGGATCTGATATCCTGAAGAGGTTACTTCTGTGCTGTCCTCATTGGTAAAAATCTGATTTTTACTCGTTGTTGCCGAAGTGATAGCGTCATAGCTCTCCTGAGTGGTATCGCCGGCATAAAATTCCGAATAACTTAAGGTTGTCGTTCCGTACAGCTTTCCGGTCAGAGCTGTCTGCCCGTCTGCCGCTTTTACATAAACGCCTGTTGTACCTATCTGTGTATATCCCTCTGCCGGCTGCATGGACCAGAGATATTTCACTCCTGCAACAGTGATCTCAGAAGCATCCTGAAGGACCTCGCCTGCTTCTGCCATAAATGCTTCTCCATCACCGAATACCTCTTTTGTATCCTCCTGGATCTGCTCTTCCTCTTCCTGTTGAATCTCTTCTGCTGAAATTTCTGCTACTTCTTCCTGAATAGCTTCTGCATCACTTTCTTCTGGCTCTTCCGACTGAATATCAGCTTCACCAACTTCCGGCTGATCCTGGGGAAACAGACTCCTGATCCTCGTTCTCTCCTTCTTCCTGTGCTGTCTCTCCTTGTGTTTCTCCTGACACGTCACTAAAAACTTCCGCCTCAGACGCCATTGCCGTTACCGGCACTCCTGACGCGATCACCGCTGAGCTCAGAACGAGTGCAGCTGACTTCTTAAAAAGCTTCCACTTATGCATACCTGTCCTCCTCTGTGTCTTTTATATTGCACGACTTATACCAGATCATGACCTTACAGCTGCTCTGGTTAATTGAAATTTCTTCTGCAGGATATTCAACATATGTCAGCTTCTGCAGAAGTGCTCTGTCAAGCACGCTTTAGTTTGTTCAAACTAACATATCGTTATTTTATCAATACCGGAATTATTTGTCTATACATATCTGGCAAAAAAGCCTCACGGTTATTGTTATTTTTTTCTCAACTAAAAATTGTTTTCAAAATATTTTTGCATTATTATCTGATAATTTAAAATAAAAAAAGTATATATTCCAAGACATCATTCCAGGAAATGCAACAGACATTGCCATTTCCTCCGGCATTCTCAGATCATATACTTTTTATATTTCTATATTTTTTCTTTCTTTTATGCCCAGCGGCTCTTCTGTTCTTCGCAGATACTGTTCCACTGGCAGTTTCCACAGATTTCCTTACGTTTATCCATCGCAAGGATTTTTTCCGGACTTTTTTTTTGTAAATTCGCTGAAGTACAATGTCTGTCCGGCTTTCAGGCCACATCTCTCCAGCACTGCATTGTCATACTCTGCCACTTTATCTCCGGCTTCGCAATGTCCGCCCCGATTATTCGGACAGGCAGAGCAAATCTCATCCGTATCCACATGAAGCCTTATTTTCTTTCCCTCCAGAAAAAATCTTCAGCATCTCGGCCATATGTGCAGTAAAACCGTTACTGTAGCCTTCCCCCTTAAAATACGCCAGGCACATACCATGATGAGGGCGCAGCGGAATGACCATTTCCTCTGTGCCTCATCAGAAGCATATGCCGCAGCACTGCTTTTATCTTGCATATTTACGTACCTTTCCTGATAAAACATAAGCCAGTGCGATCTTGATAAGATCCGGAATGATAAACGGGAATACACACCAGCCAAGAACTGCCATAAGACCTACCGGACCTGTGCTTCTTGTATAAGCAAACATAAACCATACGGTTCCAAAGGCATAGCATACGATCAGTCCAACGACCATGGAAATGATCTGAACGACCGGTTTTCTGCCAAAAATGTGCTCAAATGCCCACATAACAAGTGCTGAAAAGATAAATCCAACGATATATCCACCTGCATTTCCGAGAAGAGCTCCAATGCCTCCGGAAAATCCCGCAAAAACCGGAACTCCTACTGCTCCAAGAAGAACGTAAACCAGAATTGCCAGAGTTCCTCTTTTTCCTCCCAGCACACCAACTGCCATAAATACTCCGAATGTCTGCAGAGTAAACGGTACCTGTGCCGGAATGGAAATCCATGAGCAAACTGCCATCACTACCGCAAAAACTGCAATGTAAACAAGATCATACGTCTTGCTTCTGCCTGCTGCCACTGTTGTCATAATAATCTGTATCCTCTCTTTCCTTTTCTGCTTTTCCTGGCGGAAGATCATTCCTGTCCTTTATAAATGATATCCGCTCTTTTGCTGTTAACAATTTAACATAACAGAATTTGATTGTCAACTCAATTACATTTTTAAGTTTACGTTTTTCATAATACCGTCTGCCATACGCAAACCTGTCACTGTTCACTCCGTTCTCAGTAACACGCTTCGCGATGCACAGAATATGCTAATCGCATAAATTCGCGCGGTATGTCTCGGGTTCTGTGACCTTCGCTCACAAAAACACCTCGCGGGACATACCAGTGAACAGTAACGCAAACCTGTCATTTGTAAATAATATTGCCAATTTTCACTTTCAAATTTCTCCCTCTGA
>ENA-OQER01000461-OQER01000461.1-human-gut-metagenome-genome-assembly--contig:-NODE-461-length-21947-cov-2.210999_pt1 | contig 21947 bp, 32 predicted proteins | sample MGYA00242797_ERZ504639 | MGnify/ENA primary metagenome ERZ504639 (study PRJEB26092, sample SAMD00036306) | human gut metagenome | host: Homo sapiens | study: EMG produced TPA metagenomics assembly of...
TTGCACAGAAGATGATTTGCAGGAAGTTCGGCAAACCGCTGCTGTCCGCCATGTGATTTTTGGAGTAGCGTATTGCATTGAATGCCTTGCTGTGATGTTGATCTATTTCAAAAAAAGAGCCAAGTAAAAAGGCATAGCCACATTAAATGCCGTGTGGAATCTCCGGTTGCATAAAAATTAACTTGACTATTATTGCAGATATATTTTTATAAATCTTTTCTCTTGCGGAACAGATATTCATCAAGCTGCTTTTTGATATCTTCCGGTATCTCTCTTGCAACCGGGCAGACTGCTGCATTTGCAAAACGGTTTGTAATATTGCAAGGAAATCAATGTCTCTCTGCAGCTGTTCCATTGACATCACGTCTTTCAGATCATAGCGGCAATGGATTGGTGCAACATTTCCACCTGCAATCCGAGCAAATGAAACTGCAGGAATGCCTTTGTCTGCAAACGGCGTGGAATCACTGGAATAAACACCTGTTTTGGATGCGACCGGAAAACCAACTTCCGCTGCCATATAGCTGATATAATGAGAAAGCTTCTCTTCTGCGGAAACACATGCGATGAATTTTCCCATGTAAGTACCGATCATATCCAGATTGATGTTCAGTACAATTTTTTGAAGTTCAGCTTCGTGATCTCTGACATATGCTTTAGAACCAAGCAGACCACGCTCCTCGCTTCCACAGAACATGAAACGCAGGCCGTAATTTAATTCTTTTTCCTTCATCTGCTCCATGATTCCAAGAAGACCTGCACAGCCACTCATATTGTCATATGCACCATGAAAGTGACGTTGTATCATAGTGTGCACTTAATACGATCCATTCGTCTCTTTTTCCCGGGAGCTCAGCGATCACATTATGTGATTCTCCGTCATATTCTTTCTGCTTAATTTCTAATTTTATCTGCTTTGCACCATTTTTCACGAGTTTTACCGCCTCGCTGGAGTGCAGCATTGCACAGAACACCTTCCGTTCCTCGCCGACAACTGCCTCACGGAGGTCTCTCTGGTCAATATCCGTCTGTGGATAATACATATTGCCATACTGGAAAAGAATGGCTTTTGCCCCTGCTTTCATCAGATCCTGATAGGTAAAAAATCCAATGCCCTGCGTATCCATGAGAACGATCTTATCCTTCGCACCTGCGATAGAAACTGCATCCGTTCCCGGCATATAGTATAATTCTCCCTCTACATTTCCGCTTCCGCAGCATGTAAATGCTTTGCATGTCAGTTCTTCCCCGTCTGCATATAAATGAGCATCTTCGATTTCGCCCATTGCGACACGGAATCCTTCCAGTCTTGCTGTAACCCCTGCCTTTTCACACTGCATTTTCAAATATTCTGCAACCTGTAACTCTTCTTTTGTTCCGCTTGCATGCACGAAATCCGTATTGTCAAAAATCTGTTGTAAATTCATTGCTCTCTCCTAATCACTTGTATTATAAATATTTTCGTGTTCTGCTAACATTCATCTGTTTCCATCAGATTTATCCTTGTAAAAAATTTTGTCTCATTTTCATGATGAATATATGCTCCGTTTTTCATCTGAACACGAAGGCTTGCCGGATTATCCTTATTTACAGACATATAACTTCGTGAATAGACCTCTGTCCGGCTTTCTCAAGCGTCAGCTTCAATCCCTTAGTTGCATAACCTCTTCCTCTGTATTTTTCTGATATGCAATAACCTATATGTCCAGGTCCTTCTCTGAGAAAATCATTGAGACAATGTCTTAAACTAAATACTCCCACATATACATCTTCATCAACAAGCACGTATGTAGTATCCGGAACAAATCCTTCCGGCAGCTCCTTTCCTAATGACCAGTTTCTCTTTTTCTCGATCCATTCAAGAAACTGTTCATAGTTATAGCCATATACGCTATTCACATATCCGTTTTCATTTCCGGAAAGTCATATAAAGCTCATATGTTTTTCGATAATCAGAATCCTGTACTCTTATTAATTCCATGGGCAATCCTCCTTGTGTTTGTTCTGTCGGGCTTATTGAAGATGATATCACTCATATCTCGTCTGCCTTCTTGAAATTATTATTCAAAAGTATAATCATGGTATTTCTTCATGTCAATCGAAAATCATTTGATTTTTCATATATGCTCCAATCAGCTCTTATTCCATGCAAAAAAGAGAAAATGGGCTGCCACAAAATGTGGCAACCCATTTTCTCTCTTTAAATTCTTTGTGATCAGATTGTTCCTGTCACGGTTAAGGTTCCTGTTCCCGGTGTTACGATCCAGTTTCCGGTAGCCGGATCCTGCGTATAGGCTGCTGCAGGCACTGTGATCCTTCCGGCAGTCGTTGCAAATAATCCGGTTGTTTCGTTGTATGTGTAATCTGTTCCGGCCACAAGTGCTGTTCCATTATAGCTCACCGCTATGTTGGAAAGAATCGGATCGAACGTATCGATGATCTCTGCTGCTGTGGCTGCATCCGCGGCAGTATTTCCGGTGTTCTGAATGAGGAACGTATAGGTCAGCGTTCCATTTTCCGTTACCGGAACCGGGCTGATCGATTTCGTGATATTTAATAGCGGCTCATTATCTGTTACCACTGTCTCTGTCACCTCGATCGGCGTAATGCCTCCGCCTGTGATCGTTGCTGTATTTACAATATTTCCGGTTGCAGCAAGCGGTGCATACGGATTCACTTCTGCTTCATATACGATCACTGCATTGCCGCCTGCCGGTACTGTGATCCCATTTATTACAAGTGGCGGTCCGGCTGTTGCTGCCGGTGCAGGCTGCAATACACCATTGATATAATACTTCGCTGTTCCTTCCATATAATCCAGTGGAACAAGAGATGTTGTATTATAAGGATAAGCTCCCAGATTATCTGTAATGGTAAGTCCTGTATAAGCTAACGTTCCCGCATTTACAATACTGATCACATAGGTGATCGTATCATTTTGTCTGTAAGTGTTCCGCACTGCCTCCTTTGCAGCGGATAAAACTTCCAGAATCTCACCGACTGCTATATTTGAATTGGCAATGGATCTTCCATAACGCAATTGTGCCTGGTTTGTAAAACGTGCCATATATTTTTCCTTTCCTGTTTTTTATTGTCCCTGTTAAGCAACGTGCTATATTCAGGTACACTTTAATATATGACAGTTTTTTTTAATCGTTTCTCTTAACCGTGCTGCTTTCTGTTTTTTATTAAAAGTCAGGTATCAAAAAGTCTATTTCCCGCTTTTTGACACCTAAACCTTATTAATCAAAACTGTATGCGTTATACACTTCCGTAAGCATTTGGACTGCCTCTTCGTCACTCGCATTTACGATATCACTGACGTCCTTCCATTGAAAATGTGCCCTTTGTTCTGCTGCATTTTGTGCATCATAATAGGCTGCCGCATAAGCATAATACTCTTCCTCTGTCAGTTCTGCCCCGGTATAGTCCTTATAGCTGACTGTCGCTGCATAATCCGGACCATCATATGTTTCGTATTCGACTGCCAGTTTTGTTTCTGTTACAACATCATCAACGATCGCAAGTGAACTGACACGGTATACATAACTGCTCGGTGACTCCTTCATGAGATCGTACACGATATAATTATAATATCCTTTTCCATTTATGATATTAGAATATACTATCACATCACTTTCATCCGATACCTGATCCATAAGATCCGGCTGGGATTCATATTCTGAAAAAGTCGTATTCAGTTCTTTTAGTTTTCCATTCTTATCTACATTGTAAAAACTTGTATAAGTAAAAAATCCTGTGCCGCCAGAATGTGAAACCAAAAGTTCCACTTGTCCGTCCATATCCAGATCAGCCAGCGTGAATTTATATTGTTCATCGGCAAATCAATGTCAGTTGCCCACTTGTCCCTGTTTTGTGCAAATACCTCAATCTGCTTTTGGATGTCCATAGTGGCACCTGATATGCTGTCCAAATACTCTACATAATCTGTCCATACGCCTTCCATATCAGAAAGCTTTTCTGTCAGATGCTGCTTACCGAGAAATTCTTCAAAAAAAGTATCCCTATAAAAAGGAGTGCCATTTTCTGTTTTCGCTTCGACTTTGTAGCTTTCCAGATTTGGATAATCCAGATACATCATATTGTCCGGATTTTCCTGTAAAAATATAACCGGCATATTCCACGAATCTCCGTCATTACAGTATTGGAGTAGCAGCAAAACATCCTTTTTCCCATCCATATTCACATCTGAAAATTTGACGCCACTGACCTGCCCAAATGAATCCGAAAATGATACTATTATGAGTCCGAATATGATGTTCTTTTTCATCTGACTGCCCCACCTTTTATCGTTTCTCGGTATCTATAACGTCATCTGACTCCTCTTCTCTTATTTTATCATACCTAATTCTTCTATGCATCTTTTTCTGCTTTTTCATCGTTATGGATCCTGTCGGCAGGTTCTTTGATTTCTTTATCTGTAAGCTACGTACGGTTTCCCCAAAAACACATTAGCCTGCGGTACTGTATGATAATATTCTTTTTGTATCTGATGCGAAACCTACACACATTCTGCGTAGTATGATAAACTATCACCATAAAAAACCATTCGGTGAAGCATACGCTCCGCCTTGGATGGTATACAAATTTTAATGAGGGGGCATCCATGCAAAAAGAGAACAGAAAATATTATGAAGCCTATGAAGATCGATATAAAACCGCTCATGAAAAGGGTGTCAGTTGGACACAGATGAAAAATACTCCAATTGTTATGGATATTATTAAGAGATATCACCTTCATCCCGAGCAGTCGTTACTGGAAATCGGGTGTGGTGAAGGCAGAGACTCCGCCACCGTTTTAGAAAATGGCTTTCACCTTATAGCAACCGATATATCGCCTGAAGCAATAACTATTGCAAGAAAAAAATGCCTGATTTTGAATCAAAATTCATGGTTTTGGATTGTTTATCAAGTGATTTGGATGAGAAATTTGATTTCATTTATTCGGTTGCAGTTGTTCATATGTTAGTTTTAGATGAAGACAGAAACGGGTTTTATCAATTCATACATCGTCATTTGAAATCAGATGGAATTGCACTTATTTGTTCAATGGGAGACGGAAATTATGAAATGCAAAGTGATATAAGCAACGCTTTTGAGCTTCAGGAAAGAGAACATGAAACCGGAAAAATGATGGTTACTGGAACTTCTTGCAGGATGGTTTCATTCAGTACTTTTGAGAATGAGTTGCTGCGAAATGGGCTGAAAATCATTGAAAAAGGCATCACAAGTGCGATGCCAAATTTCAATAGTTTGATGTATGCTATAGTTCAGTAGAGAGCCAAGTAAAAAGCATTGTGCTGTCAATAGGGCAAATTTAATCTTTCCGATTCACGATCTTGTAGTATTCTCTCGAAGTGATCTTGTATACAATCGTATAGATCACAAGGAAGATCATGCTCACGATTGCGATCGCCATGTTAAAGGTAAAGGTATCCACGATCAGTATCATCCGTAAAAAAAAGTCTGACCACGCTGCTTGCCACGATCATATGCATAATCGCTGCTGCGACCGGAAGGTAAAATAATAACATAACCTGTGTCCGGATGGATTCTTTTGCTTCTTTTTCAGTCAGACCGACATTGGAAAGGATCTGGAATCGTTTCTGGTCTTCGTACCCTTCCGACATCTGTTTGTAGTAAATGATCATAACCGTTGCCATGAGAAAGAGTGCTGCCAGAAACATTCCTACAAAAAAGATTCCACCATAGATACTATAAAAAGCACTCATCTCCTCTGATTTAAAACGAATTGCTTCACGGTTTAATCCCCCCAGTTCCATCAAAACTCTGACCGTTTCCATCTGTTCTTCTGTCAGAGCTTTTTCTAACTGGTATCCGATGAAAACTTCATACTCATCCGGATTCACTCTCTGTCCGGCTTCCGCCATCAGATCACAGATCTGCTCATCATCCGGAAAGACAAGAATTTCACGTTCGAAAATTGACATGGTTGAATCAATGATATAGCGGATTGCAGAATACTCTGCCTCTCCTGCTACTGTATACTCTTTTCCCATAAAATTCAGGTTATCACCTTTTTTCCATTCTTTTCCTGAACTGTAGATGAGTATTTCGTCATCCTTAAGTGTCAGATTCATATCGGCATATTCGTTATAATCAGCAGCAGACAACAGATACGTAACGATATCGGAGGCTATGTCACTGTCGAATGTATCCGGGTCTGCAATCTTTTGTTTTCCATCTTTTTCCGTAACCATGATATTCCGGTACTGTCTATAAATCTGGTCGGTAGTCACAATCCCATCCTGCTGCAACGCTTTATTCATAGTAACGAAATCATCCATGCCTTTTCCTGCCTCTGACACAGTTTCTGCCACTTTAATATCTGTCGGATATCTGTCATCTATATTTTTCCCGATGAGCATCATCAGTGAAAAGCCACAGGTCAGCAACAGGATCACGCCTGTAGAAAGCACACAGATGGACGCCAGTCCTGCTGCATTATGTTTCATCCGGAACATCAGATTCGATACACTGATAAAATTCTTTGTTTTATAGTAAAACTTCGGATTTTTTTCATGCACTTCAGGATAAAAATACTTCCGGCTGTAAAAAGACAATAGGTTGCGATCACAACAAGCAGAATACTGACAAATAATATGTTGACCGCACCCCCGATTGACTTAGCAGACAGTGCCAGCTTATATCCCGCAGTCAGTGTTATGATTCCAAGAATAAATATAGGAACTTTCACTTTCGGTTCTTTTTCCCCTGTTCTGTCACTCTGCAGCAATGCAATCGGTTTTCCAACCCGGATGGAAGCCACATTATAAATCAGACTGACTGCAAAAAGGATAACAAATAAAACCAATGTACTTTTCAGTGCTTCCACTGAGAAAAACAGTCCGTTTACCGGTGCTGATTGATAATCTTATAGAGAATGAGAAGCATTAATTTGTTCAGAAAAGTTCCCATCATAATTCCTGTAATAATGCTGGTCAAAGCATGAATCAGGCTCTCCGCAGCTAAAATATAGGTAATATTCTTTTTGGACATTCCAAGAACTCCATAAAGCCCCATCTCCTTTTTTCTCGCCCTTATCATAAACTGATTTGTATAAAAAAGAAAAAACTGCCGCAAAGACTGCTACGATCTGACCGCTGATTTCCAGTAAAATCGAGATAATCTGTGCACCATAAAACGCTTCCACTCCATCTTTATAAATGTATGGACAATGCGCAAGTGACTGCAAAATATAATAAATCATGACAGTCATCGTTCCTGCAAGCAGATATGGGATCAGTGTCTTTTTATTTTTCTGCATTCCACTGAACACAAATTTTGTCAGAAGCTTATGATTCACTGTCCTCTCCTCCTCTCATCAGAACGGTCACTGCGTCACAGATCTTATCTAACAGTGCACTTCTTGTCATATCACCGCGGTAAATCTGATGGAATACTTCACCATCCTTAATGAACATGACACGGTCGGCATAGCTTGCCGCCACATTGCTGTGTGTTACCATAAGAATCGTCTGACCTGTCTGGTTAATCTCACGAAGCTGCTTTAACAGGTTGGTCGCCGCCTTGGAATCTAATGCCCCGGTCGGTTCATCTGCCAGAAGGATCCTTGGATTTGTGATCAAAGCCCTTGCGATCGCAGTTCTCTGTTTCTGCCCACCGGACACCTCATAAGGATATTTCTTCAAAAGCCCCACAATTCCAAGCTGCCCGGCAGCCTTTTCCACTTTTGCATCCATTTTCTTGTAATCCTCTCCTGCCAGCACCAGCGGCAGTTTGATATTATCTTCGATGGAAAAATTATCCAGGAGATTAAAATCCTGAAAGATGAATCCGAGATTGCTTCTTCTGAAAATCGCACGCTCATTGTCCTTTAATGTGGTGAAATCTTTTCCATCCACTAACACTTTTCCGGCGGTCGGTGTATCAAGGCTTGCAAGGATATTTAAGAGCGTTGTCTTCCCGCTTCCTGATTCTCCCATGATCGCTACAAATTCTCCCGGCTCCACACTGAAATGCACATCTCTTAATGCGGTGACTGCTTCCCCGCCCATACGTGTTTTATATACTTTTTTGATATGATTGACTTCTAAGATTGACATATATTTTCCTCCTTGTTTGTAAGACTATCATAGCAAAGGAAATGTAGTGCCCTTTCTTTGGCTTACATTTCCTTGTCGTAATCTTACATTTTTGTAAGAAAAGTGTTATTTTCCCTGTTCTTCGTAATATCTGTCAGCTATATATTCCGCTGACTCAGCCCATAAACCGTTTTCTGTCTCCTGTAGTGTCTTATATGTCTCCGATTTATAAAAAAGCAATACTGCTTCTTCAAAAGCAATATGAAAATGTTCCTGTAGTAATTTCACCACATCTCTAATCTGTATACATATATTCATCGTAATATCTTTTCCATTAAAACTATATATCTTTTCTGGCATAAGAAACCCTCCTAACTAATTTCACATATTGCAATGCCTTTTCTGTATGAAACGATACCTGATTATTTACCTTATTATAGCGAAGTCTTTCCACCGCCTCTTCCGCTGTAAGTATATTCGCCATATATAATTGCACTGTTTCCATGGTATTGTCATCCGCCACTGGTCCAATTACAACATCATAATCATGCTGCAAACCGCCTTTACTTCTATTTTTCTTAATAAATTCTAGCCATTCGTCATTTAACCTGTCAAAACGCTTCACTTTTAGTGCAGGCACTTCCTCAAATAAAAATTCATATACATAATAATCGTTCTGTTTTTCTCGTAATGAAAGCCTGTATGCCCATTCCTTTGACTGTGATTGCAGTATCGTTGTATAAAATCCCTTTCCAAAATCACGTCGGTTATGCGATTTATTGAGATTAATTTTCTCAAATTCAGAACAAGTACCATGATATACTACCAATTCCCTTGAAGCATCTACTATTACGTTTTCTACAAACTCCATAACCTCTTCAAAACTAACTTGATGTAGATACTCATGCTGAATCAGCATCTTTCAAAAACTTGATTTTTTTGAAATAATTCTACAACTTTATTACCAGAAAGGTTATATTTACCTGCATATGCTTCCATCACTTCAATAGAAAGCATCTCCACAATCTGTCTGTGCACTCATTTGAAATCCCCCATTTTTACTGCTTTCTCTTAGTATAACATACCCTAATATTAAATTTCCATATTGATTCAATTATCATTTTTCAGGATTTTACATGTTCACAAGATCCCTCTGCTGCACTTTCTCCAACTGCAAAGTAAGTATCACCGTCGTTCCTTCTCCCTCTTCCGAAACCACCCGGATTTCATGTCCGAGCTTCTCACACACGCCTTTGCACAGATAAAGTCCAAGACCGCTCGCCTTCTTATCCATCCTGCCATTATATCCGGTAAAACCTTTTTCAAAAATTCTCGGCAGATCTTCCCTCTTAATGCCGATACCGGTGTCCTTCACAAATATCTGCAAACCATTTTCTGTCTCCTCTGCCGAAATTTTCACACTTCCCTGCTTTGTGTATTTTAACGCATTCGACAAAATCTGTTCCAGCACAAAACAAAACCATTTCTCATCCGTGAGCACTGTATAATCCAAATGTTCCAGCTGAATGGAAATATGATTGTAGATAAAAATTGCTGCATATTTTTTACTACCTGCCGAACTAATTGTTCCAGTGAATTTCGCTCAAGCACAAGATCATTGCTTATTTCTTCAAAGCGGAGATAATTCAATGCCATCTCCACGTAATTCTCTATTTTAAATAATTCCTGTCGGCATACTGCCGCATCCTGCTTTTCTCCCTGCAAAAGAAGATTCAAAGCCGCGATCGGTGTCTTGATCTGATGTGCCCACAATGCAAAAAAGTCCTGCTTTTCCTGTAATTCTTCCCATTGTCTGCTCTCTTTTGAATTGCTTTCCTGCTTTTCTTTGCTTTCTTTTTCATATTGCTCTGTTCTCTTCCGGAATCCCCGGTACTGCATACACAAAGTGGTCACCCAGAGTATCAGAAATATACTTGTTAAATAAAAGGCATATTCTGCCGGAAGCTGATATAAATTGGATACTATAAACATTAGGAGCAGGAAAACAGGAGCCATCAATAATAAGCCTATATTTTCTGACAAAAATTTTCTATGTAAAATTTTTCCTGTTTCTTTTTGCATCTGCATATTATGGTTCATCATCTAACTCCTGTATTTTTATACTCCAACCAGATATCCAAGCCCACGCTTTGTTGTGATGAAATCATCCACTCCAGCGGCTTCCAGCTTTTTCCGTATCCTTGTGATGTTGACCGTCAGCGTATTATCATCCACAAATTCATCATTGCCCCAGAGACGTTCCATGATTTCTTCGCGGCTTACCACTTTTCCCTGTTTTTCCATTAACGTCTTTAAGATCAGAAATTCATTTTTTGTGAGGTCGATCTTCTCTCCACGGACTGCGACAGAAGTATCATTCAGATTCAGTACAACTTCTCCACATTCGATCGAGTGGCTTGTGAGTTTGCTTCCATAGCTTCTTCGAAGTACAGCCTGTAATTTTGCGGTCAGCACCTGTAAGTCAAATGGTTTTGCGATAAAATCGTCGCCGCCCATGTTCATTGCCATCACAATATTCATGTTATCGTCCGCAGAGGATAAGAAAACGATCGGTACTTTGGACGTTTTACGGATTTCCGCACACCAGTAAAATCCATTATAATACGGAAGTTTGATATCCATGATAATAATGTCCGGTTGAAAATCTTCCACTTCTTCTGTTAATTTTTTCAAAATTGCCGGCACACTGTACCTGCATCTGCCATGTTGTAAGATGTGCGCCACTGCCCTGGCAATGACAGCATCATCCTCCACAATAAATACTTTATTCATTTTCTTATCTCCGTTTTTTCAGTTGCTTTCTCCATTTGGAAATATCTTTCATCTTTGCTGCATGTCTGCTTTCTTCATGCAAAGACCGATACAGTTCGTATCTATCCCGCGATAATATTCCATCCGCAATCGCAGCCCTGATCGCACATCCCGGTTCTGTTTCATGTCTGCAGTCACTGAATTTACAGCAGGCTTCAAGCTCTGCGATATCAGAAAAGTATCATCAATTCCCTGATCCATGTCGCACATTCCAAGTTCTCTCATACCAGGTGTATCAATGATTCTTGCACCATTTAAAAGCACGATCATCTGTCTGTGTGTTGTAGTATGTCGCCCTTTTGCGTCGCTCTCCCGGATTTCTGAAGTCTTCATCACATCTTCCTGTACCAGTGCATTCACTAAGGTTGACTTTCCAACACCTGATGATCCGAGTATAGCAATTGTTTTTCCGGGCTGCAAATATTTATTTAACTCATCCATTCCAATTCCGTACAGGGCACTCACACAATGAACTTTCACTTGTTCTGACAGATTCTCGATTTCACTTGCATACCTTCCCGGATTACTGCACAGATCTGCTTTCGTAAGAATGACTACAGGAATTGCATTTCCCTGAAGCGTCATAGAGACGTAGCGTGCGATACGGTTAAGTTATAGTTGTCATTCAATGACGATACAATAAATACATAGTCCACATTGGCAACCATAACCTGCTCCTTCCCATTGTCCATGGAATGGTCTGCTGCATACGGCCGCTTCAGAACGCTTTTCCGTTCACATACCGATGTGATCAGCGAATCACCGTTTTCGTTTGGTAAAAATGCCACGTTATCACCAACTACCGGAAGTTCCTCATTTTCCTTGAAAAAGTTTCCCTTTAATTTTGCATGAATCATTTTGTTTTCAACTAAAATGTTGTAACTGTTCCTTTGTATTTCACAAACTGTTCCAAAATATTCTTTTTTTCCTGTTTTATTCTTTTCTGTTCTGTTGTTTTCTGCTTTCCCGCTCTCTATTTTTTATTTTCTGTTGTAGGATCTGCATATTTTTTGCTCTGATTTGTCTTGCTCATTTCGTTTCTCCTTCATATAAACAATAAATTTTTAGTCTTTTGGGGAATATGATATTTTACAAGACTTGCAGATAAAAGAAATAACCGTAGCAAAATAAGCCACGGTCAGATAGACATCTATGAATGATAAACTAATACTTGCAAACCGAGGTAAAAATATCATATTCTGTTTTCACATTCTCTCTGCTATTACAATCATCATATTCTCTACCTCTCTTTCACTCGTATTTCTCTTTTCAAGCAAATGCACGCTTTACGAACATTCTATTGTCAAGAATATGGATATGGTAGCACTCCTCTTTTCTTCTGTCAAGAGTGTAACTACTGTGTTATGCGTTTATTTTTTCTCCCAGCTCCACTTTGAACTATCCAGTTCCGATTTTCCGTCTAAAGATTTTTTTATTTTCTTTCAGGCAAAAATATTGTTGCTCTGTCAACAAATTCTTCTGCCATCTCTTTTGTAAAAAAAGGAACTCTCCTGCTCATCAAATCGGGACAAATTGCTGTTTTACTTCTTCCACAAGCCCTGGCACATCAAGCTTTCTGTTTAGGTACAAACTCTATCTTAAGCATCATTCCCATTCCATCTGCTAATCTTCAGTAAATTTACAGAAGGATTTCTGGTTCCATTTTCAAGCTTACTAATATCAGCCTGATTAATTCCTGTACGCTCAGCAAGTTCCTTCTGTGTAAGATTTTGAGAAGTTCTTGCTTCTACAATAGCTCTTATAACATCCATTTCTGGCTGAATAGCTTCATATTCTTTTCTAAAATCTTCATTCTGTAACTGCTTAGCAAGCATATCATCAAATGTTCTCATCCTTCATTACCCTTTCTATAAAATCTTTTCTTCTATCTTTTGCAATCTGTATCTCTTCCTTTGGAGTCTTCTGTGTCTTCTTTACAAACCCATTGGTCAATATAATTTTTCCCTCATAATAAAAAAATATAAAACTCTCGTGATATCACTTCCAAATTTACAACGCAATTCAAAGATTCCATCACCAATATGCTTACTATATGGTTCTCTAAGCATATTTCCCTTTTCCTGTAAAATCCCCAACAATCCAAATATCTTAGCACGCATCTTAGGATTAATCGAATCAAGAAATTCCTCTACTGGAACTTCTCCGTTTTCCTTTTCCTATGCTATCAGTTTAAATTTTGTCATACAATCCCCTTTGTAATTACTATATGTATATATGCCATATTGTCAATTATCTACTTACCCGATCAGCTTTGCAATCATTTACTTTATTCCTCTTCTGGCATATATTCCTTCATCATAATTGAATATATTGATTTTATATAAATTTTCCTTGATTTTTTATATAAAATCCTTTATGATTTTCTCAAGAAATGGGTTTTTTACCGTATGTATTACTTGTTAATAGCTAGGCGGGGTGCTCGTTTCTTTTTTATATTTATAATATCATATAAATATTTCCTGCCATTTTTGTCATGCCGAACAATCATATATACATGAAAAACATTATATCTTTCTACTTCTCCATTTTCTGAATAAACTGGTAGCCCAAATCTTGATTCGTAACGATACCATCCATTCGCTCCATCTATTTCATGTCTTAATTTTTTATTAGGTGTTACTTCCCCATTAAAGGCAATCTCAAGCATCTCCCCTAATCCTTGAGCAGCATTCGTATTCGCTTTAGTTCCTCTCAGGCTTTCCGTATATTCAAAAAAACAGGGCTTCCACCCCACAGAAAATCTGCAAGCGCGCAAGCCCTGTAAAATATACTACATAATGCTTCCCATCAACGTGGACATCACGATCATCACCAACGAAAACGTAAAGGAATTCACCGAAATAAGCGTAGCTCTCTGCTCCGATGGAATCATATCATTTAACAGGATGTCTGTGCTGACTTCCAGGAAATCATCCGCAAAAGAACCAGCAAAGCCACCAAGAATCATCAGATATGGATTGCCTGAAAACGTCATTCCAAACGCAAACAACACACCAATTCCGCTTAAAATAATATACTTTTTGTATTTCCAATTTGGAAAATATCCCACCACTTTTGCACCGAGTGCAGCTCCAAGTCCCATGACAAAAAGAGCCGGACCAAGCAATGCCTCGTTCAATCCCGCCAGTGGAAGCTTTGCCTGCAGGAAAAACAGGACAAGTGTTGACACTGCACCGATCAATGCATTTACGATCATAATGCTTCTGGCTTTTCGATTGTTTTTCATGAAATGCCAGCTCTCTGTGACGACGTTTTGAAGTCTCTCTGAAATGCGGATGTTCTGAATGTTTTTCTGATCAGTTTCCTCTTCATTCATCCGTTCCTGCTTTTCTTCACTCATCTGCTCTTTGTTATGCTCATCCGTCTGTGAATTTATCAGTTTATCGTCAGCACCAGTGAAACCGGAAATTTCTCTTAAACTGCATACAATTCCAAGTGCGATCATCCCAAAGAAAATATCAATCGCATATGCCTTTTTGTACCCAAGCCACAATGCAAACCCTGCACAAAGTGTTGCTGTAGAACTTGTGATCCGATATAACATCATTTCCGTTGAAGCATATTGGTTGTATTTCTCTTCCTGCTTTACCGACTTTAAGCTGTCATACGCCAAAGCTTCTATGGTTCCCGATTCCAGATTGTAACTGAGCGCACTGAATGCAATCGCAAATGCCACCGTTCCAAAATTGTCAGATAAAATCATAGCCAGACAAGACAGCACACTGACCAGCTTCGAAAGAGCCAGTGTCCTTTTCCTTCCAAAAACATCTGCCACAACACCTGATGGAATCTCAAAACAAACTGCTTGCGATATGAAAAATACTCTCCAGTATTCCAATCTGTAACAATGAAAACCCTCTGAGTGCAAGAAGCGCCACCCACGATGCTCCCGCAATCCGAAAATAGCTTACCGTAGTAAGTGTATACAATTTATTGATCTGTCTTTTTATATTAAAATTACACATAAAAAAATCTCCTTTTCAAAATAATATCTTTTCAATATTTTTGAACAGGAGATAGTGTTTTTTTCATATTTACATTCTTGATTTTAGAAACTGTTTACCTGAAAAAGAGCGCACTATCCCTGTAAACAGCTAATTTGTTGCCTTTTTGCAGGTGAAGATTCGTTGTTTTCCAGCGCATAGTCTGCTCTCCTTTCCTAGTATATTTGTTTTCCTCTGATATTTACATCTTTTGTATTATATACATGAATGGATGGACTTGTCAACTTCATGCAATATGCAAAGACTTCGTCAAAAAATCTACAATCTCTTTTTCATATTCATCTTTAATGATATTTTCTTTACTCTCTTCCATACTTCCATCAACAAAATACTTGCCGGTTTCTTTATTCATGGACAGCGAATCAAGCGGCCATCCTTCAAATCTTTTTGACGAGGCTTTATCGATCATCTCTTCATCTGACAATCTGTCCATCTGCATTGGAGTTCTGACATTTAATCCCGGCTGGCGCACATCATCCAATGCCAGCTCTTCAAAATAGAGTCCTGAATCATTGCAGATCACAACCTCAAAATACTGTCCATAAAACTTTGCTTTTGCAATCGCATTTTCTTCCGGTGTTGTTCCATTTTCTTCAGGTTCATCTGTAATTGCAAGATCCTTTAGAGTAACAAACTCTACATCATATCCTTTTAACAGATCCGAAAATCGTTTCACTTTTGAAGGATTTGTTGTGCCTAATAAAATTCTCATACTATTCATGCTCCTATATCCAAAGTATCTTCCATATACTTTCTAAAAGAATCGTTTCCGTCCCAAAAACCAAGTCGAATTCCATCAATCCCCCGTGTTAACAAGACATAATACTGATTTAAAATGTATAGCGTAAATTCGAATTGATTCATAGGATCTGTCATTTCTTCAACAGAAAACTTATTATTTGTATTATTATGGTTATCTGGAACTGCCTCAAGTTTTCCATCTTCATTCACTCTTATATCAGGTCCTATCATAACCCCAACCTTATTTAAGTCGATTCCCTGCACAGCAAATACCGAACCTATCTGATCCTCGGCATCTTCATCGCCAATATTAATCCAGTTCTCCTGCGTAGAGTTCCATCTTCTATTCAAGCCATCCTCATGGAAATGTGTGATTGATGGATCTTTGCCATGTGTACTACTCCATTTATCAGCCGTAGAACAACAAAACATTCCGGACAGTACTCTGTTAATATGTTCCGCATGGAAGTTTCTATCTTCCTCGATCCAATCAATCAGCTGATGCATAGGTTTTCCTGTAAAATATCCAAAATAAGCATCTTCGGATTTGTCCCTGAAAACATCTCTGTTAAAATCCGGATTATAATTAGTTAAGTCAGAAGCAAGCAGCCCTGTATCTTTATAAAGCAGATACTTGATACCATTTACATAATCATCAGAAGTATAACTTTTTCCTTTCGGTGCCTGAATTCTAACTGCGTATGTAAAAACTTTTCTCATAACCGGCCGTTAGCTGCTGAAACATCTCTCTTGTAATGTTTGCAGGTCTGATAGCCTGCAATACATCATACATGAGAATGATCTGCTTTCCCATCTTCTGAAGTATTTCAAGATGAGAATTGCAATCCTCAAAGCCCGGAATTTTATATACCTGTCCAAATGAAGGATGCTGCTTTCCATACTTTCTGGAAAGCTTATGCGCCTCATCTACAATAATGACATCATATCTTTCATTCCCGGTAATGATCTTTGTCGCAGTAGTAACAGAAAGATATCTGCTATTCATTCCATATATTTTAAAGATATTTTCTCCTGTCTTCTCCCAGTTTGGCTGTACAACAACACCTACCTTTGCCTCCGGTCTTTCTTTAAGTATACTGGCAACAAGATGTGTTAATAATACAGTCTTTCCAGTCCCGGCATCCCCGTTGATCACATAATTCCTGTCCGGATTATGAATGATTTCTGTTATCAGTTGTCCCTGTTCAGGCGTCAATTGCTTGATAGGACTATATTTCACCAACTCTTTTGTCCTTAATTCTTCAAGTGTAGATGAACTCACCCAGCCTCTTGGCCATAACTCTTTCTCCCATAACGGAAGAATTACATCTGAAGCAACATTTTCTCTGCCAACATATTCATTTACACTGTTACCACCAGTTCTATTAATTACATCATCATGATCAAATGATACTGCTCCAGCCTTCTTTGAGTTATCGGCCATAAAATATGTGATCAGCTGGCTCTCCACATCATCCATGGCAGAACGATTAAAATACACCGAAAAGATTACTATCACTTTATTAAAATCAGCAGTACTAAACTTTTCTTCCATTCCATTGTAATGCTGCTTATGGCGTTCAATAAAGTGCATAGTCTGACCAATATATACTTCTTTGACCTTGTTCCTCTGTATATATAAATAGCATTATTTAATTCTAATGCTCTCTTTTGATTATTGCTTAATTGGTCAACACCAACCAAATTACCATTGCTGACTGCAACTCTACTATAGAGTATTTTGCCATTCGTACCTCTCCTTATAACTTATCGTATTTTGTCGAAACTCCTTTGGCTTTTTCAACAGGATATTTCTTTTCTGTAATATCCATTTTCTTATTCACTACATCAATGATATCAACACCAAGAACCTGCGCCATCTGCAGGCAATAATTTGTTACATCTGCAAGTTCCTCAAGAACATTATCCATATTATAATTAGTATCATTCCATTGGAAACATTCCAACAATTCACCTGCTTCAATCGAAATAGACTTTGCCAAATTAGATGGTGTATGGAACTGATCCCAATCCCTGTCTTCATTAAATTTCTTTATTCGTGCCGATAATTCTTCTAATCTTTCCATCGCTATTCCTCCAACAGACACACCTCTTTGAAATGTTTTTTTGTTTCTGCATCTTCAAACCATATGCACAAACCTTTTTTGCTCTCGTAAGCATTACTCGATAAATGTTCAACAATAACTCCTGAGCATTTGTGTTATTGGTAATAGAATCCCTCAATTGCTCATCGTATCGGGTAACCTTATCAATATGACCCTCCCCAATGATCTGTTCTCCATACAAGATCATCCCACCAAATAAATCCAACATAATCAAATCCCAACCCCTGTGCCGTATAAATACACCCAACTTTATCAATTGAATCCAAATACCAATCATACTGATTATACATCGGATTCCATTGCTTTTGAAATACTGGATTAATTTTGGGTATTTTAATATCTATTTCTGTAGGTTTCTTTTTACTTTTCCACTCCCAGCAATAAGAAGCATAATATTTTATACTTGTTGTTGTATTATGACAATTGTTCATCCATAACTCCATATCCTGAATATTGTCACACACAGTAACTTCAATCCCTAATCCAACATCATTTAGATATTCTTTCCCATAAAGTAGTCTATCTAATCTATCGACATAGCTTCCTAATCCAGATCGCTTTTGATACTCTAATGAAAATGCAGTAAATGTATAACCATTTCTCCTCGCAAAAGTTTTGAAATTATCCTTTGTACCAATTTCATTACCTCTCACCCGCTGCCTGTCATCTTGAAGAACAATTACAATCTGGGCAGAACTAATCGAATTATTAAATTTAGTTATTCTGTGTGCCTCATCAATTACCAATAAATCATACTGTCCCCTAATAGAATCTAAAAACACTGCTCGTATACCTGCCTGGTCATTGCATAACCCATCAAGTACCTGTTTGATTGTACGGCTCCTTGGCAATGTGTACTTACACTTGTAGTTGTTATTGGCGTTAGGATGCAGTCGCCAATACTCCGCTAAAATCCGAAATCCAACAATTGTCTTTCCCGTTCCGGCTGCACCAGCAATAACAATCATATGCTTTGTTCTCAGTTTACCCTCTGCCTGTTGTTTAAGTAACGGCATGATATAATCAAGTACTTTTGATTGGTCGTGCCATAATGGTATATTATCAGGAGATTCAGTAATTCTATTTATTATCTCCATATCCATTTCCGTAGTAACATAATCCCCCTCAATAAACAAGTTTCTAGCCAATTCATTATCCGTAAATGGAGAAAAAACAGACTTTAAATAATCAGCAAATACTTTTTCCTCTCCCTTTACAAACATCATAGAAATATCAATATCTGAATACCTATCCTGAATGAAAAAATTCTTTTCACCAAGTTCAAACTCATGCAAATACTGGCATCCAGAAACACTTAACTGTCCATTAACAACATTACTATGATTTCCAATCAATGCATCTGTGTACTCTTTAGTTTGATTTACTGGATGTCGCGAGAGATATGGATTTGTTGCGTTTACCTTTATTGCTGGAAATCCCTTGTTTGCATAATACTCTATTCCATCTCGACTCCACTGTTTAAGTTCAATCACAAGAACTCGATGTTTTCCATTATCATCATCACCAATAAGAGCTGCATCTATTCTTTCACCTGCTGGCAGCTCATACTCTGTTGCAATATACAGATTTCCCAACCCTGCTGATTGTATAACTTCTATCAATTTAGGTAAAGAAGCTCTCCAGGACTTTTTTCTCCGCATCCGAATTATCATTATAGAAATTTTCCATTCTTTGCGCTATTTCATCACCTGATAATCCAAACAATTCTGAGACTTTTTCACAATAAATCATATCTGTACTCCCCTCTATCGTGGTAAAATCAAAGTCGGATTTTTCAACAGTGCGGCAATCACCGGGGCATATTTAGATATTCCATAATCCAACACTATAAATCGATCATGGAATATCCCACCAGTTCTGCATGGAAATTTTTACATTGGGATACTCTTTGCAGAAATCAGTAAATTCTATATTATGAAGCTTATTATTTCCAACATTGTCACTAAAAAGAATAATAGATACTCCTGACTGAGAATTCTTTAGATGAACCAGTGTTCTTAATCCAATATAATTATCAACGACATATATCGAGACCTTTGCCTGTCTATAAATTGACGCATATACTTCATCAGCGCTACTAAACTTCGCATTATACATGAGCCACTTTTCATCATCATCTGAAATGAAGCTATTCATCATATCAGCAAGCTCAGATTTTGTTACAACATCCTTCAATCCCTCCACAACATCGGAGATTTGCTTTTCAATGGATATCATATCTGAATTTATCTTGCTTATTTCAATTCTGTTATTGGTAGTCTCCATACTTAGCTGAAGTAGTTTGCGCTGCCCTATCAATTCTCTGTTTTCTAATATGTAATCTTTCATTTTTTTGAATGTTCTTACGAGGTCAATACTCCGCTTAACTGCAAGGTCACCTTTAAGTATCGTCATAAGCATGTATATACCTTGTTCAGTAAAAGCATTAGGCAAATATCTTGAACCGCCCCAACTTGAGGTCAAATTTTTTGACCTCAAGTTGTTAACCTCTTCCTTGGTAAGTTTAAATGCAAAATCTGATGCGAAACGCTCACTGTTATTTTTGACCTGTTGATTAAAAGCTTTGGTTGAATAACCATATATTTTAGCCAAATCAAAATCAAGCATTACCTTATAACCTCTTACTTCATAGGTTTTGGCCTTAATTAATTCCTCTGTTACTTTGACAATTTCTATTTCTTCTTTTTTATCTTCTTCCATGTATATTCCTTTCACTGACATTGTTTCTATAGTTTATTTTAGTGAAGTAGCAAATGGCAGCCACATTATTATAAGTACATTCAATCCTACTTAGCTTCTAAACAGGTCGGATTCGATACGTTTAAATTCATATATCCTACGCAAACACTCTCATATCACTTACATCTGTTATCCAGACTAATTTCTCCAAATCAATAATCTGATCTGTAAAAATAGTATCAATTGCATCCGGGACTATCATTTTTACAAGTAAATCTGTATGAATTCTTAAGTCTATAGCATCTGAATGATAACCTAAAACATCAAATTCATAATCTTCTATCCCCTTCATATTCAAGTTTTGTATGCACCACTGAATATTTTCTACCGTGTTATATCTTGAAAATCTCTATCCACCTCAGTATGTGAGAGATTAATTATACGTTCTTCTACTCGATCTGAATAATAAGAAAGTAAGGAAGCTTTATATTTCCCATCTCATCAATATGGATTTCGTTCCATTGCTCACCCTCATCATCTTCAAGAACATTATAAAATATTCCTTTTCCAACTACAAATACTTCCAAAGTCATGGATCCATCGGATGTTATCGATGACAAATACTGAATATCCAATCCTAATTCCCGAATTTTATCTAAATCGAAACATTCTTTATTCTTAAGATAGTTAATCATTGACTTATAGTAACTATTATCATGATGACTATTCATAAAACGCTGTAATGCTTCATCAAATTCTTTCGGGATTTCATATTTCTCCACATATTGTTGCTCGGATTTGCATCCAGTTTTTATCTTCATCATATTCAAATATTCTTTTGCCATCATGAATTTAAGTGGCTGAAAGCTTATGATACTCGCAATCTCACTTCTCAGTGTTTCAACCTTTGTTACTTCTAACATACCCATTTTCTTGAAAAGTTCTTTGTCATCTGAAATCAATAAATTAAAATCAGTTTCTGCGATACATTTCCTACAACCAGGGATCTCAACAATCTTATCAGAATATTTCTTGCAAAATGCTTTCTCCGATATCTCCATCAACTTTATAACATCCGATACAAGAAGATACATTTTCCCCTCATGAAATATTTTTGTCTTAAACATAATACTTTTCATTGCATCCCCCTATTCTGGCTTATCATCCTATTAGTATTAACTACTAGTTCTGTTCCTCCACAATACTCTCCATTGTTTCCAGTTTCTGCAATGCTTTCATATATGCCATCAGTCTTTTATACTGATCCTCTCCAAGACTGTGAATCTGCTTCAATATCTTAATATCCGATCTGGTAACTTCATAATCCATATCTGCATCTTTATACTCCGGATCAATTCCTTTTCCCGTTAAAAGCTGTTCCGGTGTAATATCCAATGCGTCACATATGAATAATAAACAGTCTGCTTTTGGATTTG
>ENA-OQER01000462-OQER01000462.1-human-gut-metagenome-genome-assembly--contig:-NODE-462-length-21863-cov-2.517483_pt1 | contig 21863 bp, 35 predicted proteins | sample MGYA00242797_ERZ504639 | MGnify/ENA primary metagenome ERZ504639 (study PRJEB26092, sample SAMD00036306) | human gut metagenome | host: Homo sapiens | study: EMG produced TPA metagenomics assembly of...
GTCCGGCACGTACTGCCAGAAAGTGTATTCGCTGAAATCGCCCTCGTTGGCTTCCTTCAGGAAATCCTCGGCGCTGCACAGCCCGGCGGCTTCCATCTTCTGGGCAATGGCAATGGCCGTCGTTCCCTCTGGGATGGTCACGCGCACCGTTTCGGCTTGGCGTAGGTGGACAGGACCGCAATAATGGCATCGTAAGAACAGGCGCTCTTCTGCAGGGTAAAATCGCCATACTGCAGCTTTGATGCCGCACCCTTTTGCCCCACATACCAGCGGAACAGATAGGCCGAGCGGATCACACCCGCATCCTTGAGCTTTTGCGCAATGACGGAAACGCCGCTGCCCTGCGGGATGCTCACCGTTACCTCCGTGCCGGGTCTGCCATTGCCGCTGATCTCGTTGTGCGCAAACAGCAGCGCCCCGCCAACGGCCAGCGCCAGCAGTACCACCAGCACCAGCAGGATCTTCCCTACACCGCCTTTTTTGCGGGTGTTTTTTTCGTGTGCCATAAGCACCTTCCTTTTATCTTAGTTTTCCAGCATCAGGCGCATGTAGCTTTCGGCTACATCAAAGGGTTCGGCATCAAAGCGGATCATGCCGTAGTCCTGCCGGGTGCCCTCGCCGAGGAACAGCGGCTGGGATGCGCCCACGGTAATGACCGCCTTTTCCACAATGACTTCCTTTTCGCGGGCGCTTCCATCAGCTTCGGCGGCGCGGTCATTGTCGGCCTGCAGCTCCACAAAGTAAAGCGTATCCTCCTTGCGGAAATAAATACCATAGCCGTTGGCGCTGGAAACGATGGTGGCACCGGAGGAGTACAGATCTCCCAGCACCACGGCCATGCGCTCCGGGGTCAGCTGCACGGTATCGGGCCAGAAGCGCTCCCGCAGCTCACACAGCTTTTGGCGGTGACGGAGTCAAACTCCGCCTGGCTCCACAGGTTGCGTTCCACCTCGCGGGGAAGACAGCGCAGGGCGAAGGCCCATGCAAAGCCCTTATCCTGCAGCAGTGCGGCCTGCTCCGGGCTGTGGCACCGCCACCGTAAAGCCCGCACCGCGCAGCTTCTGCTGGGCACACAGATAGTCCACAAGGCCCGCCAGGATCAGGCTGCCCTCGCCGCACAGACCGTACAGGTAGGTGCCGCTGCGGCCCTGCAGTGTGACCGGCACAGCCAGCGCCACCGCGGCGATCTCGTCATTTTCCTCGGCCACATAGACGTTCTGCTCGCCTGCAAACTGCTCAATGGCCTTTTTGGCAAATTCTTCTGATTCATTGCGCTGGCTCTGCCATAAAGCCAGCACTGCCGGTTTATCTTCCGGCTGCATCAAACGATACATCTGTCAGGATGCCCCCTCTTATCGAAAATTATGTCAGTTGCTTCAACACGATCTCCTGCACTTCAGCCTGAATGTCTTCGATGCTGCGCATGTTGTCCCCGCTGGTGCAATGCACGACGGCCCAGCCAAGGTGCGCGGCACAATACTCGGCGGCGCAGCGGCTGCGGGCAAGATACTCGGTATCCTTCTCGTGCACATCCTTCCTGCTCTCATCGCCGTGGTAACGCTGGGTCATAAGCTTCTGGCTCACGGCGGGGTCTACCTGTAAGTAGATCACCTCATCCGGCGCAGGCAGGCCCAGCAGATGGAATTCAAAATCAAACAGCCAGCCGAGAAAACTCTCCCGCTGCTCCGGCGGCAGCTTGGAGCACTGGTGCACCGCGTTGGAGGTGGTGTAGCGGTCGGCAATGACGATGCCGCCATTCTCGTAAAAACTGCCCCAGTCCTTTTTGTAGCTGGCATAGCGGTCCACCGCATAAAGCTGGAGGCTGCATAGGCGTTTACATCGTCCGGGTGCTGGCCGAACTGCCCTGCCAGATACATTTTTACAAGGGCGCTGGAGTCGCTCTCATAATTCGGGAAGGTGATCTCCCGCACAGAAAAGCCCTGCTCCTTTAAATGTGCTTCCAGCAGCTTTGCCTGCGTGGCCTTGCCGCTGCCGTCCAGCCCTTCCAGTACGATCAGTTTTCCCTTGCTCATGCTTCGGCACCTTCTTTGATCGCGGCATATTTTGCACGCACCTCGGCGGTTTTTCCGCAGCACATTTTTCCCTCCGGGCAGGGGCCGCTCACACAGGCCGGGCCGGACTTTGCAAAGATATGCGGTGCCACCGGGTACACCAGCTCAAACATTTTTTCGGCCAGCTCCCGGATCTCCCACTGGGCGCGGCTGCAGCAGCGCAGGTGGAAAAAGTTCTGCAGGCTGCGGGCATTCATGGTGACCACCATCTTGGTCTCGCAGGCGTTGGGCAGTACAAAGCGGGCATCCTCGTTGGCCTGCTTGCTGGCCTTGGCGCGGGCCTGCTTTTCCGGCATTCCCTCAGCCATCAGGCGGGCGGTGTGGCCTTCTTCCAGCTTGTGGGCAAGGTCGAGGTAGCGCTTTGCGTCCTCTTCCATGCTGGCAAGGAAAGCTTCCTTTGCTTCCGGGATAGCTTCGATCTCGGGCGGTACCACATAGCGGAAATCGTCCAGCCGCACATAGCGCTGGCTCTGCACACTGAAGGATGCAATACGGTGGCGGGTGATCTGCGCCAGCAAAGTGCGGCTGACCCCCTCGATGCCAAAGGTGAAGCTGGCATGTTCAATGGGGCTGGCATGGCCCAGATCGCTGAGCATGGTCAGGAACTTCGCGGTCTTTTCCTCGGTCAGGCCGTCCAGCAGGTCGTGATGTGCGCATCGGAATAGCAGAGCTTTGCCGCTGCAGCCACCACCTTTTCCGGCTCCGGGGTATGTGCGATCAAACGAACAGTCATCATAAGTGTGTTATTCCTCCGCAGTGATTTTGGTCAGGGGCGCAAAATTGGCCATGGTCTTTTTGATGCCCACCTTTTCAAAGTTGATCTCCACGATCTGATCTCCGGCGGCAGGCTTCACAGCCACTACCTGACCGCGTCCGAACACCTTGTGCTCCACAAGATCGCCCGGCTCATAGTGTTTTGCGCCTTTTGCAGCGGTTTTTGCTGCCGGTGTGCCTGTAAAGGAGATTTGCTTTGCAGGTTTTTTCTGCGCTGTTCCGTCAGAATATGCAGAACTGTAACCAGAGCCATATCCCGTACCTGCGCCGCTGCGGCCATAGCCGGAACCATATCCGCTCTGGCTCTGCCCCGGTTTGCATAGGCCGAGCCAAAGCCGCGGCCCTCGCCCGCGTTGTATTCGCGGTTCAGGTAGCCGCTGCGATTGCTATAGCCGCTTCCGTAGCCGCCCGAACCGTACCCACTGGCGCTGCGGCCCCATCCGGACGGCCCGGAGTAACCGGACGCACCACCGGGCACCGTATCACGATAGCTGTCACCCCAGCCGCCAAAGCGGGAGCGCTGTTCCAGCACCGGGCTGCGGGTCTCCTCGATATACTCCGGCTCGATCTCCCGCAAAAAGCGGCTCGGCTCGTTGCGCTGGGTGCGGCCATACAGCATCCGGGAAACGCTGTTGGAGATGTACAGCTCCTTCTTGGCGCGGGTGATGCCCACGTAGGCAAGGCGGCGCTCCTCTTCCAGATCAGCCTCGGAATACTTGCTCATCTCGCTGGGGAACACGCCCTCCTCCATGCCAATCAGGAACACATACGGAAATTCCAGACCCTTGGCGGAGTGGATGGTCATGAGCACCACCTGATCGGCGCTCTCGTTATAGCTGTCGATATCGCTGATGAGGCGATATCTTCCAGATAGCCTTCCAGCGTGGCTTCCTCACCGTGCTGGTCGCAGTAGTTCTTGACGTTGTTCACCAGCTGACCAAGGTTCTGCAGGCGGTCAGCCGCATCCTCGTGGCCCTTGGCTGCATCGGCTTCCAGCATGGCCTTATAGCCGGTCAGCTCGATCACATCGGCTGCAAACTCGTCCAGCGTGCGGGTCTCCAAAGAATCCTGCAGGCGCTGATAGATCTGCCAGAACTTGAGCAGCGGCATTACGGCGCGGCTGAGCTTTGCATATTGGTCGGCATGGCCGATGATGTCCAGCATGCTCACGCCCTCCTGCGCGGCCAGATCGGCAATGACCTCCACGGTGGTGGCACCGATCTTGCGGGCAGGCTCGTTGATGATGCGGCGCAGGCGCACATCATCGCGGGGGTTCGCCACGATGGACATGTAGGAATGGATATCCTTGACCTCTTTGCGGTCGTTGAAGCGCTGGCCGCCACGATCTTGTGGGGGATGCCTGCACGGGTAAAGTAGCTTTCGATGGGGGCCGATTGGGCGTTCATGCGGTAGAGGATGGCGTGGTCGGCCAGATGTCCGCCCTCTTTCAGGTGCTGGCCGATCACATCCGCGATGTGGCTGGCCTCGTCCTGCTCGTTCTCGGCGGTGTACACCTGCACCTTGTCGCCCTCGCCATTGCTGGTCCACAGGGTCTTGCCCTTTCGCTCGGTGTTGTGCTGAATGACACAGTTCGCAGCGTTCAGGATATTGGACGTAGAGCGGTAGTTTTGTTCCAGACGGATGGTCTTGGTGCCCGGGTAAATGCGCTCGAAATTAAGGATGTTCTCAATGGTAGCGCCGCGGAAGCGGTAGATGCTCTGGTCATCATCGCCCACCACGCAGATGTTCTTTTCCGGGCCGGTGAGGAGGCTCACCAGACGGAACTGCGCCACACTGGTGTCCTGATACTCGTCCACCAGCAGATAGCGGTATTTGTTCTGGTAGAAATCCCGCACATCCTTGTGCTCGGCCAGCAGCTGCACAGTCTGGTAGATCAGGTCGTCAAAGTCGAATGCTCCGGCTTCCTTCAGGCGCTTTTCGTAGGCCGCGTAGATGCGGGCCGTCAGCGCGCCTTTGGTATCTTTTGCGGGGTTGGCAAGGGCCTGTTCCGGGCTGACAAGCTGATCCTTCCATCGGCTCATCTGGTTGATCGCAGCCTTGATGGGCAGGAACTTATCGTCCACATTCAGGTCTTTGTAGACAGCCTTCATCACACGCTGGGAATCATCGGTATCGTAGATGGTAAAGCTGCGCGGATAGCCGATCTCCTCCGCCCAGCGGCGCAGGATGCGCACACAGGCCGAGTGGAAGGTGGAAGCGAACACTTCGTCGCCCTCCTCGCCGCCCAGCATCCGGCGCAGACGTTCCTTCAGCTCCCCTGCTGCCTTGTTGGTAAAGGTAATGGCCATCACGTTCCAGCTGCGCACAGCGTTCTGGCGCAGCATCCCGTCCAGCCAGCTGGGGGCGGCAGTGCCGGTCATGATGGCGTTGCGCAGAGCCTTGATATCGTCCTCCGTGGCCGGGCGCGGTGTCTGTTTGGAGCCGTGGGCCGAGCCGAACCGGATGAGGTTTGCAATGCGGTTTACCAGCACGGTGGTCTTGCCGCTGCCTGCACCAGCAAGGATGAGCAGCGGGCCATCGGTGGTGAACACTGCCTGCCGCTGCATATCGTTCAGGCGGCCAAACTGTTTTTCGATATAGGTATCGCGCAGAGCGCAGAATTCCTGTGTGAGATCTGTTGCCATGGTTTCCCCTGTTCCTTTTATGTTTATACTATCAAAATACAGTATACCACATTTCAAAACGATTGAGAATAGCCGCCGCGTTCGCTCTGGCTATTTTCAGCGGAAAAAATGTTTTTATAAATTTGTAACTCCGAAAAGCCTGCGGGCTTTCGGAGTTACTTTTTCACGAAAGAGGTCGTAGAGAAAAATTGCATCTGATAAAACAGCAGCCGTTTTTCGTTACGGCCTTTTTGTGAAAATGTGTTTGGAGCAGCCCGCAGGCTGCGACAAACACGAAATAAATAATATAATTTCCTTATTTTATGCCCAAAGCAAACGCGGCGGGCATTTCAAATCGTAAAACAAAAACCGCCCGGCAGCTCTTGCGAACCGACGGGCGGAAAAATGTTTTTCAGAAAGCGCTTAGCTGAAAATGTTGATCAGGATACCAGCAGCAACGGCAGAGCCGATAACACCGGCCACGTTGGGGCCATTGCGTGCATCAGCAGGAAGTTGGAGGGATTCTCGCTCTGGCCAACCTTCTGGGAAACGCGAGCGGCCATAGGCACAGCGGAAACGCCTGCGGAACCGATCAGCGGGTTCACCTGACCACCGGTCAGCACATACATCAGCTTGCCGAACAGCACACCTGCGGCAGTGCCGAAGGAGAATGCGATCAGGCCCAGCACGATGATGAACAGGGTGCGGGTGTTCAGGAAGGTGTTTGCAGAGGTGGTGCAGCCAACGGACAGTGCCAGGAAGATGGTGATAATGTTCATCAGCTCATTGCCGGCAGTCTTCTGGATGCGATCCACCACGCCGCACTCCTTCATCAGGTTGCCCAGCATCAGCATACCCACCAGAACGGCGGCATCCGGAACGATCAGGGAAACGATGATGGTGACCATGATGGGGAAGATGACCCTCTCGGTCTTGGAGACGGTGCGCAGCTGCTTCATCACGACGGTACGTTCCTTCTTGGTGGTCAGTGCCTTCATGATGGGCGGCTGGATAACAGGCACCAGCGCCATGTAGCTGTATGCTGCAACGGCGATGGACCAAGCAGCTCAGGTGCCAGACGGGAGGTAACGAAGATAGCGGTAGGACCGTCTGCACCGCCGATGATGGCGATAGCAGCGGACTGCTTCTGGGTGAAGTCCACCAGACCGGTAGCGGTCAGCAGACGAGCGCCCATGTAAGTACCGAAGATGCCGAACTGAGCGGCAGCGCCCAGCAGCAGGCTCTTGGGGTTGGAGATCAGGGGTGCGAAGTCGGTCATGGTGCCGATGCCCAGGAAGATCAGCGGCGGGTAGATGCCCAGCTTAACGCCCATGTAGAGCATATCGGCCAGACCACCGTTGTTCAGGATCTCCACCCACATGGGGTGTTCCAGACCGTCACCGACGAAATATTGCATGTGGATAACGCCGCTGCCGGGCAGGTTTGCCAGGATCATGCCGAATGCCATGGGCAGCAGGATCAGCGGCTCAAACTCTTTGACGATGGCCAGGTACAGCAAAAAGCAGCCCACGCAGATCATAACTGCGTACAGGTAGCCGCCCGGCTCGCCAAACTTCGCAAAGCCGGAGCTTTGGAAAATACCGACCAGAGTATCAATAAACTGTGTCATGCTCTTCCTCCTCTGTTAAAACGGTGCGGTGGTGTCGTTTACACCCGCATTGCCCCAGCCGTTCTTGCTGCGGCGCACAGCCTTGAGGGTGTACTTGCCGTTGCCCATTGCATGGATTGCTGCCATAATGGCGGCGATCACATCACCGGGAATGCCCTCTTCCACCTGAGGAGCGGGAGCAGCTGCGGCCTGCTGCACAGGTGCAGCGGGCTGTACAGCGGGAGCCTTGGCGGCTTCCTTGGCAGCCTTCTTCTTTGCGTTCATCGAATCGAAGATCTTGCCTTCCAGCGTGATAATCGCCATCAGCAGGATAAGGATCAAGAACACCAGTACGATGCCGGTAATGGTAACGACCACGTCAAAACCTAAATCCATGGTTTTCCTCCTGTTTCTTGTATACTGCGTCCGATACAAGATCGTTAGCAGAAAATCAATTTGGGTACATTATACCTTATTTTCCAATTTATTTCAACAAAAATAGATATTTTTTCTTTTTGGCGCTTTTGTTCAGATTCATGGATAAATGGTGCAGCTTTGATTATCTGCGGCCAATGCGGGGCGTTGCATCCAAAAAGCCGGTTTCCAGCTTGTCGTTCAGGCCAAGGCTCATGCAGTGCCAGTGCCACACAGTTGACGGGATCGGGCGAAACCGTCACCTCCACCTTCAGCTCTTCGCTCAGGTATTCGGTAAGGCCGTGCAGCTGTGCACCGCCGCCGGTCAGCATGACGCCATTGCGGAAGATATCGCCTGCCAGTTCCGGAGGGGTCTTTTCCAGCACCTGATGGGCCGCGGCGCCGACCTGCTCGCTGAGCATCATGACCGGGTCGTACAGGTCGTCAGTGGAAACATTCACACGCACCGGCAGGCCGGTGAGCAGGCTGCGGCCTTGATCTCCATGGTCTCGTGGAAATCAGTCTTCTGGGGGCAGCAGGCCACGTTCTTTTTCAGCTCTTCGGCGGTGCGCTGGCCAATGGCAACGCTGTACTTGTTGCGCACGAACTTGAGGATCTCTTCGTCGTAGTGGTTGCCGGCCACGCGCACGCTGGTGGCCTTGACCTTGCCGCCCAGAGAAAGCACTGCAATATCGGTGGTGCCGCCGCCGATATCAATGATCATGCGGCCTCCGGCTGGGTGATGTCGATGCCGGAGCCAAGGGCAGCGGCAATGGGTTCGTCGATCAGGTACACCTGACGGGCACCAGCGGCCACCACAGCCTCCACCACGCATCGCTTTCAATGCCGGTAATGGCGGCGGGCACACAGACGGCCACGCGGGGCTTGACCATGTGGGAGCTGTACACCTGCTTGACAAAACGGCAGATCAGCTCACGGGTCATGGTATGGTCACTGATCACACCGTCCTTCAGCGGGAAGATGGCAGAAATATAGTTCGGGGTGCGGCCCACCATAGCAAGGGCCTTATCGCCTGCTTCCAGCACGGTCTTCTTGCGGGTATCCATTGCCACAACGCTGGGCTGGTTGAGCACAACGCCCTTGCCCTCCTGCGCAATGATAATGGTCGTGGTACCAAGATCGATACCGATATCGTTCTGTGCCATAAGTTCTCTTTTTCCTTTCTCTGGTTCCTCTATCGAAACAACGGCCTGTTGATGCAGGCCGGAAATCATACCAATCTACAGTATAGCATAGTTGCCGTAAAAAGTATACCGGTTTTGAACTCCTTCCGTCTGCTCACTTTGTTCGCATCCACCACCCTCCAGAGGGAGGCTTTGGCAGTGCAGAAAGCTTTTCCTCTTCGCCAGAGGCTCCCTCTCCGAGGGAGCTGTCACCGAAGGTGACGGAAGGAGTTATTCTGCTTCCGTCTGTTCCGGCGCAGCTCTGCCTGCAAAAGATAGGCAAGGCCGCTGTAGCGCAGGTTCTGGCGGATGTTGCCCATCATGCGGTTCACAACGTCCCTGCGGCCCGCCACGATGCACAGCTTCCGTGCACGGGTAACGCCGGTGTAGAACAGGTTGCGGTAGCACAGCCGCGGCGGCACCTGCGCCACCGGCAGGATCACCGCCGGGAACTCGCTGCCCTGACTTTTGTGTACCGTGATGGCATAGGCGATCTCCAGCTCGCCCAGGTTCTCTGCCGGGTAGACCAGCCGCTTGTCATCCATGCGCACCACCATGGAGCGATCCCGCGTGTTGATGCTCTCCACAATGCCGATGTCGCCATTGTAGGCACCCACGCCCTGCTCCCCGCCAATGCGGTTCCAGATGATCTCGTAATTATTGCGCACCTGCATCACCTTATCGCCCACGCGGAACACCCGGGCGGCGCTTTGCAGCTGGGGCTTGCCCGTCTGTTCCGGGTTCAGCAGGTTCTGCAGTTCCACATTCAGTGCCTGTGTGCCGGTAGGGCCAAGCTTGGTGGGGCACAGCACCTGAATGTCCCGGATCGGATCGAAGCCGTAGCTGCGCGGCAGGCGGGTGGTGACCAGATCACACACCAACCGCTGGGCCGCATCGCCATCCGATTCCAAAAAGAAGAAGTCGTCGGTCTTACCGCCCTTCTGCAGCGGTTCACCTGAGATGATGTGGTGGGCGTTCTCCACGATCAGGCTGCGCTTTGCCTGCCGGAAGATCTCGTTCAGGCACACGGTGGGCACCAGCCCGGAGCGGATGATCTCGCCCAGAATATTGCCGGGGCCGACGCTGGGCAGCTGGTCGGCATCACCTACCATGATAATGCGGCAGCTGTAGCGCAGCGCTGCGATCAGGGCCTGAAACAGCTTCACATCCACCATGCTCATTTCGTCCAGAATGACCACATCGCACTTGAGCAGGTTCTTGTCGTTGTGGATAAAGCTGACCACGCCGCCGGTGTAGTCCACCTCCAAAAGACGGTGGATGGTGCTGGCCTTGCGGCCGGTCAGCTCACTCAGCCGTTTAGCTGCGCGGCCGGTGGGCGCACACAGGCCACCCGTTCCGCCTGATCTTCCAGCAGCTGCAGAATGGCGTTGACGGTGGTGGTCTTGCCGGTGCCGGGCCGCCGGTGAGCACAAGGCAGTTCTCGGTCATGGCTTTGCGGATGGCTTCCTTCTGCAGGGGCGCATAGGCAAAGCCCTGCGTCAGTTCCAGAATTTGAATGTTTTTATCCAGCCCGTGGGCGGTATTCTTGCCCCGTTTTGTCAGCATGGCAAGCCGGGCAGCAATGTCCTCCTCGGCTTCCAGCAGGTCGGCAGATAAATATACGGTGTGCCGTCGAACATCCGCACCTCCAGTTTCCCGGTCTGGATACAGCTGTCCAGCGCCGCCGCCAGCTTTTCGGGGGGCTGGTGGATGAAGTTCGACGCTGTTTCCAGCAGCTGCGCCCGGGGCAGACAGGTGTGGCCGTTGCCCGCGTTGTGGCGCAGGGTGCGCAGCAGGGCCGCTTCCAGCCGCTGGGCGCAGTCGCCTTCCATGTGGTAATACTGGGCAATGCTGTCCGCGTGGCGGAAATCCAGCTGCAGCGGTTCGCCGCAGAGCAGATAGGGATTTGCCGCAATGGCCTGCATGGCCCCGGGGCCGAAGGTGCGGAACACCTCCATCGCACGGCGCGGGCTGATCTCGAACTGCGCCAGATAGGCGATCAGCTCCCGCATCCCAAACATCCGCTTGAACTCCTGCTGGATGCGGTCGGCCTTGTCCGCCGAGATGCCGGCACCTGCGTGAGCCGAGCCGGGTCGTTGGCGATCACCTCAAGCGCCTCGGCACCGAACAGGTCGATGATCTTATCCGCCGTCTTGGCCCCGATGTACGGCAGTGACCGGCTGGCAAGGAAGGCGTACACCGCTTCCAGATCCTTGGGCATGTCGGTCTCGCACTCCTGTGCGTGGAACTGGCGGCCATAGGTGGCGTGGTTCTCGTAGCGGCCGCGGCAGACCACGCTTTCGCCCGCGTGCAGTTCGCCCACAATGCCGCACACCACCGTGACCACACCGCCGCCGGACACCTCGAACACCATATAGCCGTTGTCGGTGTTCTCGTAGATGATGTCCTCCACGGTGCCCTCGATCTGTTCCAGCTGCTGCTCTGCCATGCGCTCACCTCCTGCCAAATTACACAATCATAAGCAGTATAACGCTTTTGGCGGGATTTGTAAATCATCCGGGCAGACTGCAGTGCAGCCCTACCGTGGAGAAACACATGATACAGTGAGAAATATATAACTTACTTATGTTTCTTTTTGCCAGTGTATCAGGTTGATACACTGGCCTGCCCTGATACACTGACTCACTGTATCAATCAAGGGGCACTGTATCAGCTTGATACACTGCATTTTTCATGCATCAGCGTCAATAATCCGTCACTGTATCAGATAACACTCCCACAGTAGCACCTGATAAAGTTCCCTGAAACCAAGGGCTGCCCTACAGCCCAAACAGCAAAAAAGCTCCCCTTTGCAGGAGAGCTTGCGAACATTCTTTAAGCGTTTGCGGTGCGGGCATCGTGTTCCTTCTCGATGTCCTTTTCCTTCTGCAGGCGTTTGCGCACCACAAATAGGCCGGAATGAGGAAGAAGCAGGCAAAGAACCATGCCACCGGGCTTGCGATGCAGGCCGCAAAGTAGCCCCACAGCGGCACGAACCAGAAGCCCACCATGGCGCGGGCGATCATCTCGGCCACACCGGCAAACATGGCAAGGCCGGAGAAGCCCAGGCCCTGAATGGTGTAGCGGTAGATAATGAGCACCGCCAGCGGGATGTAGAATACGCTGTTCCAGAAGATGAAGCTCTGGGCATTGGCCATAATGGCGGTCTCGCTGGCATCCAGGAACAGGCCGATGAGCAGCTTATCCGTCACGCGCAGGATGAGGAAGGACGCAATGCTGTATACGCAGCCGATGCCGAGGGCGGTGTACACACCCCGGTCCACACGGTCCAGGTCCTTTGCGCCCATATTCTGGCTGGCATAGGTGGTCATCGCTGTGCCGATGCTCTCCAGCGGCACGCACAGGAACTGCGCCGCCTTGCCGCCGGCGGTCTGCGCGGCCACGATGTCGCTGCCCAGACCGTTCACCGCACCCTGCAGCACCACGCTGCCAATGGCCGTAATGCTGCACTGCAGGCCCATGGGAATGCCCATGCTGCACAGCTTTGCGCAGTGGGTCAGGCTGAAACAGCCTCTTCCCTGCTCCAGCGCAGTTCCGGGTAGTGGCGCAGGATGTACAAAAGACTGCCCAGACCCGCCACAGCCTGACTGACCACAGTGGCAAATGCCGCACCGAATGCCCCCATATGGAACATGATGATGCACACCAGATCCAGCCCGATGTTCAAAAAGCTTGCCACCAGCAGGAAATACAGCGCGCTTGCTGTCGCCCAGTGCACGCATCAGGGCGCTGGTCACATTATAAAGCAGAGTGAAGGGGATGCCTGCAAAAATGGTGCGGATATAGATATCCGCAAGGTCGATGATGTTTTCCGGGGTGTTCGTCCACACCAGCACCGAGCGGGTCAGCGCCACAGTGACAATGGTCAGCACCACCGCAAAGAAGATGGAAAGCACACGGTGTTGGCAGTGTAGCGGCGCATCTCCTTGTAGTCCTTTGCGCCGAAAGTCCACGAGATGGGGATGGAAAAGCCGCAGGCGATGCCGTTCACAAAGCCCAGCACCAGATAGTTCAAACCGCCCACGCTGCCCACAGCGGCCAGCGCTTCCACGCCCACAAAGCGGCCCACGATGATGGTATCGGCCAGATTGTAGAACTGCTGGAACAGGCTGCCCAGCATCAGCGGCACCGCAAACGCAAGGATCAGCTTGAGCGGACTGCCTTGGGTCATATCCTTTGTCATAGTATAAAATCCTCCTGCCACACTGGAACCGGCTTGATGTCGTGATTTTTGCCGTGAAAAAACGCCCTGCCGGAAAGGGGCAGGACGTCGTGTACATTCATGAATGATATTATAGTGGAGTGACGCAGGATTTACAAGATTTGCATTGCATCAACATTTACGAATTTTTGCCGCAAGAATTGGTGATTTTGCTTATTCCGAGTAATGCGCAAGGAACTGTTTGGTGCGCTCCTCCTGTGGGTGCTCAATGAGTTGCTTGGCAGGGCCTTCCTCCACCACCACGCCGCCATCCATGAACATGATGCGGTCGGCCACGTCACGGGCAAAGTGCATCTCGTGGGTGACGATGATCATGGTGGTCTTGCGGTCGGCAAGGTCGCGCAGGACGCGCAGCACCTCGCCGGTCAGCTCCGGGTCGAGGGCCGAGGTCGGCTCGTCGAAGCAGAGAATGTCCGGGTGCAGAGCCAGTGCGCGGGCAATGGCCACGCGCTGCTGCTGACCGCCGGAAAGCTGGTGCGGGTAGTGGCCTGCCCGGGCAGAAAGGCCCATCTGGCCAGAAGTTCCTGTGCCTGCTGTTCCAGCTCGGCATGGATGGCCTTTTTGTTCGCCTTGTAGTCCGGGCGCTCCTTCGCCAGCAGTTCACCCGCCAGCATTACGTTCTGCAGGGCGGTGTACTGCGGGAAGAGGTTGAAGTTCTGGAATACCAGACCAAAGTGCAGCCGTTTTTTGCGGATCTCGCTCTCGCGCTGGGTGGCGGGGTCGGCAGCGTCCCACATGGTCTCGCCGTTCACCTTGATGATGCCGGTGTCCGGCCGTTCCAGAAAGTTCAGGCAGCGCAGCAGGGTGGTCTTACCGGAGCCGGACGAGCCGATGATCGCCAGCGCTTCGCCCTGTTCCAGCGTGAGTGAGATATCCTTGAGTACTTTGGTATCGCCAAAGTTTTTGCCGATGCCGGAGCTTCAAGCAGTGCCATGATCCAATTTCCTCCCTTTCATCAGCGGAAATAATCCAGTTTCTTTTCAGCCCAGCCGAACAGCAAAGTCAGCGCGCCCACGAACACCAGGAAGAAGATGGCGGTGGAGAACAGCGGCCAGATCAAGCCCTTTGCACTGTATTCCTTGGCCATCATGATGATCTCCTTGTTGGCGATGGTATTGGCCAGCGAGGTATCCTTGACGAGGGTGATGACCTCGTTGCCCATGGGGGCCAGAATGCGCTTGACCACCTGCAGCAGCGTCACCTTGAAAAAGATCTGGGTCTTGGTCATGCCCAGCACCTGACCGGCCTCGGTCTGGCCCTTGGGAACGGCTTCGATGCCGCCGCGGTAGATCTCGGAGAAGTAGCAGCGTAATTGATGGCAAAAGCCACCACCGCCGCCACCATACGTCCGCCGGAGCCGGAGGGCCAAGGGTTATTCATGCCCAGCAGGCCGGGGCCAAGGTAGATCACGATGATCTGCAGCATCAGCGGCGTGCCGCGGATGACCCACACAAAGGTCTTTACCGCGCCGGAAAGCGGCTTACACCGGCTCATGGAGCCGAAAGCCACCACCAGACCCAGCGGCAGCGCAAACAGCAGGGTCAGAGCGAACAGCTCACAGTTGAGCAGAAACGCGCCGGAAAGGCGACTCAGAATCACAGACACAAGAACACACCCATCAATCCGTTTTTTGAACTTCTTCCGTCACCTTCGGTGACAGCTCCCTCAATGAGGGACCTCACGCATATCGGCAACAAAAAGCCTCCCTCACCGAGGGAGGTGGCATCGCGTAGCGATGACGGAAGGAGTAATTACATTCTTATAGAACTCAGTCGCCAGAGCCAGATCGTACTTGTCGGCCAGAGCCTGCATGGTTCCGTCAGCCTTCAGCTCGTCAAAGGCGGCATCCGCAGCTGCGGCGGTATCGCTGCCCTTGCGGAAGCCACGCCGTACTCTTCAGCGTTCAGCTCGTCCACGATCTTCAGGCTTGCATAGTCGGTGCCCTCACCGATCATGGCGTTGGCCAGAGTCAGATCCAGCACAGCGGCATCAGCAGTGCCTGCGGCAACTTCCATCAGGCAGTCGGTCTGCACGCTCTTGGAGACGTAATCGGCCTGTGCAAGGTTCTCGTCGCCTCAATGGCGGCTTCACCGGCAGAACCAGCCTCGGCAACCACGGTCTTGCCCACCAGATCCGCAGTGGAACTGTAGTCGGTGCCGTCCTTCACGACCACGACCTGTGCGTTCTTGGCGTAGGCCTTGGTGGTGGCGGCGTTTGCCATGATGTCATCGGTCAGGGTCATACCGTTCCAGATGCAGTCGATGCTCTTGGCATCCAGCTCCACCACCTTGGTATCCCAGTTGATCTCCACGAACTCCGGCTCGACTCCCAGCTTTTCGCATACGGCAGTTGCCAGCTCGGTATCAAAACCGGTAAGTTGCCGTCGGCATCGGTGTAGTTCATCGCTCATAGACGGTGTAGCCAATGACCATCTTGCCCTTTTCCTTGATGTAGTCCAGATCGCTGGCTGCGGTCTCGGAGGCGGCTGCGCTCCCGGATGCAGAGGCAGAAGATGCCACGGTGGAAGTGGATGCGGCACCGCCGCAGGCGGCAAGGCTCAGTGCCATGGCACCAGCCAGAAAAGCAGAGACAAGACGTTTCATAAAAGGTTCCTCCCTTTTTTGTTTCCCAAATGTGCTCCCTCTCGGTTTAGCATTTTATCATGCTAAAGCGTTAAACTGTGACTATAGCATAGCGCGTTTGCAGCCATTTGGCAAGAGGAAATGCAAAAGTTAGTGCAGTTCGTCTTTTTCAAGGCTTTTCTGTGCCAATTCTTTGGTCTGGTTGCACAAAGAAAAGAGGAAAAGCTTTGCGCCTTTCCTCTTTTCTCTGCTTTACTCTTCCGCAAACGCCGCCAGCGCAGCCTTCTGCAGCTCCGTCACCGAGATGGTGCACAGTGCCGCAAGGTCAGCATCCGAACCATCGTCCGGGATGCCTGCGATCTCAGTACGGGTCTTGCCCTTCAGGTAATCGCACCAGCCCTCGCTGTGCTCGTACCATTCCTTGTCCAGACTGGATGCCCCGCGCATCCCGTAGCTGTCGCCCAGTTCCACCTTGGTTTTGACCATCTCCGGTGCCGACACCGTACCATCCGCACCCACGGTAAGAGCAGGCTCTGCCACATCCGCCACTGCACCGGTCACACGGCTGTCAGCATCCAGCGTCAGGGCTGCCACTGTGATGTCCACCTGCGCGGTCACATCGTGGTCATCGTCGGCGGTCAGTTCCTTGGTGTCATTGCGCACTGACACGCCCAGCACAGCGCGGTCGCCGCGGGCCGAGCCGACTGCCTTTGCATTCTCGCAGGCGCGCACCACAGCATCCCGATAGCCGTCCACCGCAATGGTGCAGGTGGAGAGCAGATCAGCATCCTTCGGCTTGCCGTCATCGTCGGTGGCAAGCTTCTTCACCTCATCCGGGGTTTTGCCGGTAAGATAATTGCCAAAAGCATCCGCCTGCTCTGCCCAGCCCTTTTTCAGCGAGGACACCGCCGCCAGCGGGTAATCATCGCCCTTCTGGCGCTTGGTGCGATTGTCGGTGGGCATCGTCACCTTGCCGGTGCTGTCCCCCGTGACCGAGATCTCCACCTCGTCCAGCATCACATCTGCCACCCTGCCCTCGGCATCCAGCAGAACGGCAGCTGCGATGGTATCGATCTTGCCCGCGCGTTCCTGATCAGACGCTTCGGTCAGGATGCCAAGCCGGTGCGGTATGCAGCGTTCTGGCCCGCCTGCCCCGTCTGCGATGAACTGCGCCCATGTTCGTGCTCATGCTGCCGGAGGAACCGGAATCGCTTCGGCTGCAGGCGGTCAGGGCCAGAGCTGCCGCCAGCGTGCAGCCCAGGATCATGCGAGGTATCTTTTTCATTACAATAAAACGCTCCCTTTCCTGCCCCCATCGTAAAGGGGCTTTTGGGCTAGTTTACCCGGAAAGGGAGTTTTTATCACATCAAGGGGCTCAGCAGCCGCAGCACACTGTCCAGCACCGTGCCGGGCAGGCTGGTGCGGCATTCCGTCACCTGTATCTCACGGCACTGCGGCAGCGTGGCCCGTACATCGTCCCGCAGAACTGCCACCTGACTGTTCTTTTGCAGCAGTACACCGCACTCAAAGTGTAGGAACAGGCTGCGGTAGTCCATGTTGATGCTGCCCACTACGGCAGTTACATCGTCGCTTACCCAGCACTTGGCATGCAGAAAGCCGGGCGTATATTCGTAAATGCGTACACCTGCCCTCAAAAGCGGCAGATAGTACGACCGGCTCAGCCGGAACACCAGCTTTTTGTCCGGGATGCCCGGCAGCACCAGCCGGATGTCCACCCCGCGCTTGGCCGCGTTTTTCAGTGCGTCCAGCATTTCCTCGCCCACGGCAAGGTAGGGCGTGTAGATATAAACATACCGCTGTGCCTGCGCAAGGATGTTCAGGTACACCGTCTCGGCCATCGGTTCCTCGTCCAGCGGGCTGTCCGCGTAGGGCTGCACGATGCCGTCCGATACCGGCGTCACCAGCGGCATGGGACGAAATGCATCATAATCCGTCTCGCTGGGGCGGAAGGCGTTCCAGAAGTTGAGGAACATCACCGTAAGTTCCACGCGGCATCGCTTCCACACGCAGGGCTGCATCCTTCCAGTAGCCAAAGCGCTGCTCCGCATTGATATACTCATCTGCCAGATTCACGCCGCCGGTGTAGGCCACCGTACCGTCAATGACTACGATCTTGCGGTGGTCGCGGTGGTTCATCACCAGCGAGAGCAGCGGCATCACCGGGTTGAACGGGATGCAGCGGATGTGCGCCCGCTCCATGCGCACGATGAAATCGGCGGGCAGACCCAGCAGACTGCCAAAATCATCGTAGATCAGGCGTACATCCACGCCCTGCGCAGCCTTGCGGCGCAGGATCTTTTCAATGCCGTTCCACATGCAGCCGTGGCTCACGATGAAAAATTCCAGAAAGATGCTCTTTTCAGCCTTTTCCAGATCGGCCAGCAGCTGCGGATACATGGCTTCGCCGCAGGCAAAATACTGCGTGCGAGTGTTCTGCCACGCCGGATAGGGGCCGTACTTTGCCACATATCGGCTCTGCCCCTGCTCGCGGCATCCAGACCTTCCAGCACACCCGGCTCCTGTACAAGGTCTTTTTTGTGGGCATCCTCCACCGCCTGCATTTTCAGGCGCAGACGCTTGGCCGGGCGTGTTGCCAAAAGCCAGATACAGCGCACCGCCCAGCAGCGGCAGAATGCCGATCAGCGCGATCCAGCCCACCTTGTAGGCGCTGTTCTCATCCTTGCGCACAAGGTACAGGACGATGAGCAGGCTCAGTGCGTTGAGCAGGCCGTTCACCCACACGCGGCCCGTGCCGGTGGTGATGGCAAACGCCACCCAGCACAGCCACAGCAGCTGCAATGCCACCAACACCACCGTGATGGTGACGCGGTTCAGAATGCGGCTGAAAAAGCGCACGACCGGTGAACGAAAAAGCATGGGCCTGCCCTCCTTTCCCATTTATAATTATGTGTAAGTATAGCGCGGTTTTACAACTTTTTCAAGTTTTGCGCTGTTCAAAAAAGCAAGCCAGACCCGCAGGCCCGGCTTGCTTGCAATATCAAAAACTCTTTTACTCTGTTTTTCCGTCCTCATAGCCCACCATCAGCCGCCCTGCTCAGCGTAGTAGCTGCACAGGCCGCCGCACTCGGTCACATCCACCTGCGCCCCTGCAAACACCGCGTGGATCATCAGCTTCAGGCGCTTGGCAGCTTCCGGGTTATCACAGTGGGCAATGTGCACTTTGCCATCGGTAAAGCCGTGATCCTTCAATTCCAGCACGATGCGCTCCAGTGCACCGTGCTCGCCGCGGGTCTTACACAGCACCTCCAGCTCGCCGCTCTCACTGGCCTGACCGATGACCCGGATGCCCAGCATCCGTGCCACAGCGGCAACAGCAGGCTTCACACGGCCATTGCGGGCCAGATTGGCCAGCGATTCCAACGAAAACAGCAGATGTGTGTGCTTGTGGTAAGCCAGGATCGCCTCGCAGATCTCGTCAAACTCCATCCCGATCCGGACGAGATCCCGCAGACGCTCTGCCAGCAGACGCAGCTCCGGCCCGGCGGACAGGCTGTCCAGAACAAAAACACGGGCCTCCGGGTGCGTTTCCTTGTATTCTTCCGCTGCCAGCAGTGCAGCATTGTAGCTGCCGGACAGTGTGCCCGTGATGGTGGCAACAAAGATCTGCTCCGCACCCTCATAAGCAGCCAGCCAGTCTGCCACATTGGGGCAGGAGGTGCTGGTCTTGCCCTTGTAAGTACGCAGAGACCGGGCCATGCCCACAGCATCCAGAGTACCGTCATCCAGATATTCCTGTTCATCCGTGACGATCTTCAACGGCACACAGGCAAAATCCACGCCCGGCAGGGCATACAGGTTGGACGAAGAATCCACAACGATCTTGGTTTTCATAAAATGCACGCTCCAAATCTATTTTGTGATAGCAGGTCATTTTTTTATTTTCCGTGCCTTACACGCACTTCCGCCTGCATGGTTTTTCGGTTCACTGCAGACATCATAGCAGTTTTTCAAAAACCTGTCAAGGGATTTTATGCATTCTTTCAAAAGTTTTAAAAATCCGTTGACCAGAGAACCGATTTGCGCTATAATACCGCCAGAAAACCATTTTCTGTATCCCGCGCAGCCCTGCTGCACCAACCTTAGAAAACTGCTTACGATATGAAAACTGAAACCAAATGCCGCGTTGCGGCCTGCGCCGCCGGGTTTGCCCTGCCCCGGTACGCCGATCTCCCGCAGATGGGGCTTTATCTTGACCAGACCGTGCAGTACGTCAACAGCTATTTTCGCACCTTCTGCGGCGTGGAGCTCACCTCTTCCATGGTCAGCAACTACGTTAAAAAGGGCATTTTGTCCCACCCGGTGCGCAAGAAGTACGCCCGCGATCAGATCGCATCCCTGATGTACATTGCAGTCTCCAAAACGGTGCTCTCAATGGAAAACATCGATGCCCTGTTTAAAATGCAGCGGGCGCACTGTTCCGCCGGGGCAGCTTACGACTACTTCTGCGACGAGATGGAAAACTGCCTGCCATTCGTATTCGGCTGCACCAGGGAGATCCGCGACCTTGCCGTGGATGCCGCAGATGAAAAGCTGCTTCTGCGCAGCACGATCCTTGCAGCGGCAAACAAAATGTACTTGGACTGCTGCTTCAACGCCCTGCGGCAGGAGGAAAATCTCTGGGATACCATTCTGCCTGATCTGGCGTAAGAACACAAAAAAAGGCCGTGCTCCATAAAAGGAAGCACGGCCTTTGCATTTTATACGTTCAAGATCAGGTATCCTGCAGTTCCCCACGGCTTGCAGCCTTGAGGTATGCGAAGATGAAACCGTCCAGATCGCCGTCCATCACGGCATCCACATTGCCGGTCTCGTAGTTGGTGCGGTGATCCTTGACCATGGTGTAGGGCATGAACACATAGCTGCGGATCTGGTGACCCCATGCGATCTCGTTCTGCACGCCCTTGATGTCGTCGATCTTATCCATGTGCTGCTGCTTTGCAATCTGATACAGCTTTGCCTTCAGCATTTCCATGGCGTAGTCACGGTTCTGGAACTGGCTGCGCTGGGTCTGGCAGCTGACCACGACGCCGGTGGGCTTGTGGATCAGACGGACAGCGGAAGAGGTCTTGTTGATGTGCTGGCCGCCTGCACCGGAGGAACGGTACACCTGCATCTCAATGTCCTCGGGGCGGATATCCACCTGAATGGTGTTATCCAGCTCGGGCATCACTTCCAGCGAAGCAAAGCTGGTCTGGCGGCGGGCGTTGGCGTCAAAGGGCGACACGCGCACCAGACGGTGCACACCGTTCTCGCTCTTGAGCAGGCCGTAGGCGTTGGCACCCTTCACCATCATGGAGGCGCTCTTCATGCCGGCTTCATCGCCGTCCTGATAATCCAGAACCTCCACGGTCATGCCGTGGTTGGAAGCCCACTTGTTGTACATGCGGTACAGCATTTCGGCCCAGTCCTGTGCCTCGGTGCCGCCGGTACCGGCATGGAAGGTCAGGATGGCGTTGCTGTGGTCGTACTCACCGTTCAGCATGGTCATCAGCTGCAGCTCATCCACTGCCTTGCCCACAGCGTTCACAGACTCCTCTGCTTCGGGGATCATGGCGGGGTCGTATTCTTCATCCAGCATTTCCAGCATGGTCTCGGCGTCATCGTACAGGCCCTGCAGCTTTTCAAAGCGGCTCAGCTTGCCCTTCAGGTCGCCCACTTCGTCAAAGACCTTCTTGCTCAGGTCTGCATCATCATAAAAGCCGGGGCGGCTCATGGTGTGCTCCAGCTCCTGCACGCGCTTGCGGGAGGCATCAATGGCAAGGGCTTCTTCCAAGTCCTTGACCGCCTTGCCGTAATCGGCAAGCTGCACCTTCAGTTCGTCAATCGTGATCATTCTCTAAATCCCTCTCGAAATGATAAATAAGGTAAAGTCCTTTGTACTTGTCAAAAGACACAGTTTATACACAGATACTTCATTAGTATACCGAGAATCTATGCTAAAGTAAAGGGGTAAATGGATTATCCTGCTGGAATTTTGAAGATTTTCACCTTTTCTTTTCTCTTTCAGGGGAGTATAATACCAGTATGAACCATACAACAGGAGGAAATCATGCCGAAATATTATGGCTGTCCCTGTGAAGGCTGCGGCAGACCGCTGGCGCTGACCGATGATATCGTGGTCTGCCCGGACTGCGGCGCACCCTATCACCGCGAGTGCTACGAAAAGCTTGGCCGCTGCATCCACACCCCCGCCCATGGGCGCGGGCTATGAATGGACGTTCCCGTACAAAGACGATGCTCTGCGCACCTGCCCCAGCTGCGGTGAGCGCACCCTGCGCACCGAAGAGCGCTGCCGCTGCTGCGGTGCCGTTCTTCCGCC
>ENA-OQER01000463-OQER01000463.1-human-gut-metagenome-genome-assembly--contig:-NODE-463-length-21842-cov-2.019434_pt1 | contig 21842 bp, 30 predicted proteins | sample MGYA00242797_ERZ504639 | MGnify/ENA primary metagenome ERZ504639 (study PRJEB26092, sample SAMD00036306) | human gut metagenome | host: Homo sapiens | study: EMG produced TPA metagenomics assembly of...
CGAGCGTAAGCTGATCAAAAAGATCGAGAAGACGCTGAAAAAAGTGGAAGACGAAGATTTCGGCTACTGCGAATCCTGCGGTGTTGAAATTGGTATTCGCCGTCTGGAAGCGCGCCCGACAGCGATCTGTGCATCGACTGCAAAACGCTGGCTGAAATTCGCGAAAAACAGATGGCTGGCTAATTACAGCCGTTCCATCACGTTTACCACAGGCGGGAAATGCTCCCGCCTTATTTTTTGTTCAAAGAGATGACAGACACACATATATTGGCCGCTTCGCCCCTCTCCTTCCGGCGAGCTTCATTTTGGCTCTCTGATCGCCGCGCTCGGCAGCTATTTGCAGGCTCGCGCCCGGCAAGGTCGCTGCTGGTACGCATAGAAGATATCGACCCGCCTCGTGAAGTTCCCGGTGCCGCAGAAACTATCCTGCGCCAGCTGGAACATTACGGTCTGCACTGGGACGGCGATGTTCTCTGGCAATCGCAACGTCACCACGCCTATCGTGAAGCACTCGCCTGGTTACATGAACAAGGACTAAGTTATTACTGCACCTGTACGCGTGCGCGTATTCAAAGCATTGGCGGTATTTACGACGGTCATTGCCGGGTGTTGCATCATGGACCAGACAATGCCGCAGTGCGTATCCGCCAGCAGCATCCGGTCACGCAATTTACTGACCAGCTGCGCGGCATTATTCACGCCGACGAAAAACTGGCACGGAAGATTTATCATTCATCGCGTGATGGGTTGTTCGCCTACAACCTGGCTGTTGTGGTTGATGATCATTTCCAGGGCGTTACAGAAATAGTGCGTGGGCTGATCTGATTGAACCAACAGTAAGGCAAATCTCGCTGTACCAGCTTTTTGGCTGGAAAGTGCCAGATTACATTCATCTGCCGCTGGCGCTTAATCCACAAGGCGCTAAACTTTCCAAGCAGAATCATGCGCCTGCGTTGCCGAAAGGCGATCCACGCCCGGTACTAATCGCGGCACTTCAATTTCTGGGGCAGCAGGCAGAAGCACACTGGCAGGATTTCAGCGTCGAGCAAATCCTTCAGTCAGCCGTCAAAAACTGGCGGCTTACCGCCGTGCCCGAGTCGGCAATTGTAAATTCAACATTCTCAAATGCGTCATGCTGAGCTATGATTAGCCGCTATTTTTTTGTCCTGAATGATGTTTGACACTACCGAGGTGTACTATTTTTACCCGAGTCGCTAATTTTTGCCGCAAGGTGCTAAGCCGCGAGGAAAGCGAGGCTGAACAGGCAGTCGCCCGTCCACAGGTGACGGTGATCCCGCGTGAGCAGCATGCTATTTCCCGCAAAGATATCAGTGAAAATGCCCTGAAGGTAATGTACAGGCTCAATAAAGCGGGATACGAAGCCTGGCTGGTTGGCGGCGGCGTGCGCGACCTGTTACTCGGCAAAAAGCCGAAAGATTTTGACGTAACCACTAACGCCACGCCTGAGCAGGTGCGCAAACTGTTCCGTAACTGCCGCCTGGTGGGTCGCCGTTTCCGTCTGGCTCATGTGATGTTTGGCCCGGAGATTATCGAAGTTGCGACCTTCCGTGGACACCACGAAGGTAACGTCAGCGACCGCACGACCTCCCAACGCGGGCAAAACGGCATGTTGCTGCGCGACAACATTTTCGGCTCCATCGAAGAAGACGCCCAGCGCCGCGATTTCACTATCAACAGCCTCTATTACAGCGTAGCGGATTTTACCGTCCGTGATTACGTTGGCGGTATGAAGGATCTGAAGGACGGCGTTATCCGTCTGATTGGTAACCCGGAAACGCGCTACCGTGAAGATCCGGTACGTATGCTGCGCGCGGTACGTTTTGCCGCCAAATTGGGTATGCGCATCAGCCGGAAACCGCAGAACCGATCCCTCGCCTCGCTACCCTGTTGAACGATATCCCACCGGCACGCCTGTTTGAAGAATCGCTTAAACTGCTACAAGCGGGCTACGGTTACGATACCTATAAGCTGTTGTGTGAATATCATCTGTTCCAGCCGCTGTTCCCGACCATTACCCGCTACTTCACGGAAAATGGCGACAGCCCGATGGAGCGGATCATTGAACAGGTGCTGAAGAATACCGATACGCGTATCCATAACGATATGCGCGTGAACCCGGCGTTCCTGTTTGCCGCCATGTTCTGGTACCCACTGCTGGAGACGGCACAGAAGATTGCCCAGGAAAGCGGCCTGACCTATCACGACGCTTTCGCGCTGGCGATGAACGACGTGCTGGACGAAGCCTGCCGTTCACTGGCAATCCCGAAACGTCTGACGACGTTAACCCGCGATATCTGGCAGTTGCAGTTGCGTATGTCCCGTCGTCAGGGTAAACGCGCATGGAAACTGCTGGAGCATCCTAAGTTCCGTGCGGCTTATGACCTGTTGGCCTTGCGAGCTGAAGTTGAACGTAATGCTGAACTGCAGCGTCTGGTGAATGGTGGGGTGAGTTCCAGGTTTCCGCACCACCAGATCAAAAAGGGATGCTTAACGAGCTGGATGAAGAACCGTCACCGCGTCGTCGTACTCGTCGTCCACGCAAACGCGCACCGCGTCGTGAGGGTACCGCATGACAGTGGCGTATATTGCCATAGGCAGCAATCTGGCCTCTCCGCTGGAGCAGGTCAATGCTGCCCTGAAAGCATTAGGCGATATCCCTGAAAGCCACATTCTTGCCGTTTCTTCGTTTTACCGCACCCCACCGCTGGGGCCGCAAGATCAACCGATTACCTCAACGCCGCCGTGGCGCTTGAAACTTCGCTCGCCCCGGAAGAGTTACTCAACCATACACAGCGCATAGAACTGCAACAGGGTCGTGTTCGTAAAGCTGAACGCTGGGGACCACGCACGCTGGATCTCGATATCATGCTGTTTGGTAATGAAGTGATAAATACCGAACGCCTGACCGTTCCGCACTACGATATGAAGAATCGTGGATTTATGCTGTGGCCGCTGTTTGAGATTGCACCGGAGCTGGCGTTTCCTGATGGGGAGACGTTGCGTGAAGTCTTACATACAAGAGCATTTGACAAATTAAGCAAATGGTAATTTAATTTATTATTACGAATATAAATATTTTCTGAAAATCATAACATCCTCTCTTTCCTTAATAAAAATTTTAGATTTAAACATTTTGCAGAAACATAATATAAATTCCCGCAGATAAATATCAATCCCATCGCCATACCCTAACCAATTGCACTTGTGAATTTATTTTTGCTTAATTTTGAATTAAGAAAATTTAATTTGTTCAAAAGCCCTTAAAGTGCACAATAGGCGTCCTAATGAACAATGGTTGTAAATTTTGGTAACAAATATCATTGCTCATTAATATCTAGCATCTGCTTATAACATTTGTGTCATGAATAGTCATTCTTCAAACCAGTAGTCTGACTAATGGAATTTTATTCAAGGATTTTTATGTCTAAAAAAATTAGGTTTTGCCCTGTCTGGTCTTATGCTGGCAATGGTTGCAGGTACTGCTTCTGCTGATATGGATGGTGGTCAGTTAAATATCAGTGGTCTGGTTGTTGATAACACCTGTGAAACCCGCGTTGACGGCGGTAATAAAGATGGTCTGATCCTGCTGCAAACTGCAACTGTTGGTGAAATCGATGCTGGCGTGCTGAATGACACCGTTGGCGCTAAAGCCAAACCTTTCAGCATCACCGTTGACTGCAGCAAAGCAAATCCGAATCCAGGTAGTACAGCTAAAATGACCTTCGGTTCTGTTTTCTTTGGTAATAGCAAAGGAACGCTGAACAACGACATGTCTATTAACAACCCGTCTGACGGCGTGAATATCGCTCTGCACAATATTGATGGTTCCACTATCAAACAGGTTCAAATTAACAACCCTGGCGATGTGTATACTAAAGCCTGGATGCAACGACAAAATCTGCTGTTTATGATTTTAAAGCGTCTTACGTTCGTGCCGTCGCAGACCAAACAGCAACTGCTGGTTATGTAAAAACTAACACTGCATACACCATTACTTATCAGTAAGTATTCACCAATTAAATTGATTGAATGAATATACAGGGAATAGTGTTAATAATTTCTATTTTTATATTATTCCCTGTTTTTAATTAACTCTGTCAGGGATGGTTTATGTTTTTTAACACCAAACATACAACAGCTTTATGCTTCGTAACCTGTATGGCTTTTAGTTCATCGTCTATTGCGGACATTGTCATTTCGGGTACTCGCGTAATATATAAAAGCGATCAAAAAAGTGTCAACGTACGTCTGGAAAATAAAGGGAATAACCCGTTGCTTGTCCAGAGTTGGTTAGATACTGGCGATGACAACGCTGAGCCTGGCAGTATTACAGTCCCTTTTACTGCCACGCCGCCAGTATCGCGTATTGATGCCAAACGTGGGCAAACAATCAAATTAATGTACACAGCCAGCACCTCACTGCCTAAAGACAGAGAGAGCGTGTTCTGGTTTAACGTACTGGAAGTTCCACCAAAACCAGATGCAGAAAAGGTCGCGAATCAAAGTCTGCTGCAACTGGCATTTCGCACACGTATAAAACTTTTCTATCGCCCGGATGGATTGAAGGGAAATCCCTCTGAAGCCCCGTTAGCCCTGAAGTGGTTCTGGTCAGGTTCAGAAGGTAAGGCGTCATTGCGAGTGACCAATCCAACCCCTTACTACGTCTCTTTTAGCAGTGGTGATTTAGAAGCTAGCGGTAAACGCTATCCGATTGATGTGAAAATGATTGCACCATTAGTGATGAGGTCATGAAAGTCACTGGCCTTAATGGCAAAGCAAGTTCTGCAAAAGTACATTTTTACGCCATTAATGATTTTGGTGGCGCCATTGAAGGTAATGCCAGTCTGTAATCAGGCAAGGATATAATTCCGCAGGAAGCATAACGTGACTATAAAACCAACTAAAAATTATCATAATCATCTGACCCGTATCGCTACGTTTTGCGCGCTGCTGTATTGCAATAGTGCTTTCTGTGCTGAACTTGTTGAATATGACCATACCTTCCTGATGGGGCAGAATGCCTCAAATATTGATCTCAGCCGGTATAGTGAAGGTAACCCTGCTATACCGGGTATGTACGACGTCAGTGTTTATGTCAACGATCAACCTATTATTAACCAAAGCATTACATTTATTGAAATTGAAGGAAAAAAAAACGCACAAGCCTGTATCACACTTAAGAATTTATTGCAGTTTCATATAAATTCTCCCGATATAAATAACGAAAAAGCCGTTCTGCTTGCCAGGGATGAAACACTCGGCAATTGCCTTAATTTGACGGAAATTATCCCTCAGGCTTCTGTTCGTTATGACGTTAACGAGCAACGTCTGGATATAGACGTTCCTCAGGCATGGGTAATGAAAAATTACCAAAACTATGTTGATCCATCGTTATGGGAAAATGGCATTAATGCGGCCATGTTGTCATACAACCTCAACGGATATCATAGTGAAACTCCTGGTCGAAGAAATGACAGCATTTATGCTGCTTTTAACGGTGGGATGAATTTAGGTGCATGGCGACTGCGTGCCTCAGGCAACTACAACTGGATGACCGATTCTGGCAGTAATTATGATTTTAAGAATCGGTATATACAGCGTGATATCGCCTCGCTGCGTTCTCAACTCATTCTTGGTGAGTCTTATACAACGGGCGAAACCTTTGATTCTGTCAGTATACGCGGCATTCGTTTATACAGCGACAGCCGCATGTTGCCTCCGACATTAGCGAGTTTTGCGCCTATCATTCATGGCGTTGCTAATACCAACGCCAAAGTCACTATTACGCAAGGTGGCTATAAGATTTATGAAACGACTGTGCCGCCAGGCGCTTTCGTCATTGATGATCTGAGTCCGTCAGGTTACGGCAGCGATCTTATTGTTACTGTCGAAGAATCCGATGGCTCAAAGCGGACATTCTCGCAACCTTTTTCATCGGTCGTTCAAATGTTACGCCCTGGCGTTGGACGTTGGGATATTAGCGGCGGCCAGGTCTTAAAAGATGATATTCAGGATGAGCCTAATTTATTTCAGGCCAGCTACTACTACGGTCTGAATAACTATCTAACGGGTTATACTGGTATTCAGATTACCGATAATAACTATACCGCTGGTTTGTTAGGTCTTGGTCTGAATACTTCAGTCGGTGCATTTTCTTTCGATGTGACTCACTCCAATGTTCGTATACCGGATGATAAAACATATCAGGGACAAAGTTATCGTGTTTCCTGGAACAAGTTATTCGAAGAAACAAGTACTTCACTGAATATCGCGGCCTATCGCTATTCGACACAGAATTACCTTGGTCTTAATGATGCACTAACTCTAATTGATGAAGTGAAACATCCCGAACAAGATCTTGAACCGAAATCCATGCGTAATTACTCGCGCATGAAAAATCAGGTTACGGTCAGTATTAACCAACCGCTAAAATTTGAGAAAAAAAGATTACGGTTCATTTTATCTTTCCGGAAGTTGGTCCGATTACTGGGCTTCCGGACAAATCGTAGCAATTACTCTATTGGCTACAGTAACAGTGCATCCTGGGGCAGCTACAGTGTCAGTGCCCAGCGTTCATGGAATGAAGACGGCGACACTGACGATAGCGTTTATCTCAGTTTCACCATTCCTATTGAAAAATTACTTGGCACTGAACAACGGACTTCAGGTTTCCAGAGTATTGATACTCAAATGAGCAGTGACTTTAAGGGTAATAACCAACTCAACGTCAGTAGCAGTGGCTATAGTGATAACGCTCGCCTCAGTTATAGCGTAAATACTGGCTATACGATGAATAAAGCCAGCAAAGATTTGAGTTATGTTGGGGGTTATGCCAGCTATGAATCACCGTGGGGAACCCTGGCAGGTTCAGTTTCTGCAAATAGCGATAACAGTCGTCAAGTGTCTCTCAGCACCGACGGTGGTTTTGTATTGCATAGCGGCGGCCTGACCTTCAGTAATGACAGTTTTAGCGACTCCGATACACTGGCGGTAGTTCAGGCTCCAGGTGCTCAAGGAGCGCGAATAAATTATGGCAACAGTACTATCGATCGATGGGGTTATGGTGTCACCAGCGCTCTTTCTCCTTATCATGAAAACCGTATCGCGCTGGATATCAACGATCTTGAGACGATGTTGAATTAAAAAGTACCAGTGCAGTAGCTGTACCGCGTCAGGGTTCAGTCGTCTTTGCTGATTTTGAAACCGTGCAAGGCAATCAGCCATTATGAACATCACACGAAGTGATGGTAAAAATATTCCATTTGCTGCAGATATTTATGATGAGCAAGGCAATGTCATTGGTAATGTTGGACAGGGTGGACAAGCATTTGTTCGTGGTATTGAGCAGCAGGGAAATATCAGCATTAAATGGCTCGAAGAAAGTAAACCCGTAAGTTGTCTTGCGCATTATCAACAAAGTTCAGAAGCAGAAAAAATAGCGCAATCTATTATTCTGAATGGAATTCGGTGTCAGATTCAGTAACTACAAGGGACGTCAAATGATAAAAATAACGCCACATAAAATAGCGATACTGATGGGAATATTATTATCACCATCAGTATTTGCAACGGATATTAATGTAGAGTTACAGCCACTGTCAAAGCGACAACCTGTAACATCACACTTACTGGTAATAACGTCACGAATGATGGCAATAATAACTACACATTGAGAATCCCTAAGATGGGTCTGGATAAGATCGCGAATAAAACGACAGAATCTCAGGCTGATTTTAAACTGGTTGCTAGTGGGTGCAGCAGTGGCATCAGTTGGATTGATACCACTCTGACCGGAAATGCATCATCAAGCTCACCTAAGCTTATTATACCGCAGTCTGGTGATTCATCTTCGACGACAAGTAATATCGGTATGGGTTTCAAAAAACGGACTACTGATGATGCCACTTTCCTTAAACCTAACAGTGCGGAAAAGATACGCTGGAGCACAGACGAGATGCAGCCCGATAAGGGTCTTGAAATGACCGTTGCGCTACGTGAAACAGATGCAGGGCAAGGCGTACCGGGGAATTTTCGTGCACTGGCAACGTTTAATTTCATCTATCAATAAGAAGGATAATTAAGATGACATTTAAAAATTTACGTTATGGATTATCCAGCAGTGTCGTTTTGGCTGCCTCATTGTTCAGCGTACCCTCTTATGCGGCAACAGACAGCATTGGGCTGACCGTGATTACTACCGTAGAAATAGGTACTTGTACTGCTACATTAGTAAATGACTCTGATCAGGACATTTCTGTTGTTGACTTTGGCGATGTATATATTTCTGAAATCAATGCCAAGACCAAAGTTAAAACATTCAAACTCAAATTCAAAGACTGTGCGGGTATCCCCAATAAAAAAGCACAAATAAAATTAACCAAGCGAGCCACATGCGAAGGTACTGCTAATGACGGTGCGGGGTTCGCAAATGGATCCACAGCCGCAGATAAAGCAAGTGCCGTCGCCGTTGAAGTCTGGAGCACCGAAACTCCGGCAACAGGGAGCGCAACACAATTTAGTTGTGTGACACCAGCATCTCAAGAGGTCACTATCTCCAATGCAGCCAACGCGGTTGTTTATTATCCGATGAGTGCTCGACTGGTCGTCGAAAAAATAAAACCGTAAGCAATGTCACTGCGGGTAAATTTTCTGCACCTGCCACATTTACAGTAACCTATAACTAACAGACTGACAGATCCAGGAACTATATATGCATCCCACTCAACGTAAGCTGATGAAGAGAATAATTCTGTTTCTGTCACTACAGTTTCCCATTACCTATCCAGCCATCGCTGGGCAGGATATTGACCTTGTTGCCAATGTAAAAAACAGCACTTGCAAAAGCGGAATCAGTAACCAGGGTAATATTGATCTTGGCGTCGTTGGGGTGGGATATTTTTCAGATAATGTTACTCCTGAAAGCTATCAACCAGGTGGAAAAGAGTTCACTGTCACAGTATCAGACTGTGCATTACAGGGAACTGGCGATGTGCTTAATCAGTTACATATTGATTTTAGAGCCTTAGCGGTGTCATGGCTGCAGGTTCAAGGCAAATATTTGCCAATGAAGTCGCAACCGGGGCTAAAAATGTCGGTGTCGTTCTCTTTTCCATTCAGGACCCGACCAATATATTCAATGTTATTAGTTCAGCAGGAAATTCTCGTTCCGTGTATCCAGTAATGACTTCTGCCCTGCATAATTCTTCATGGAAATTTTATGCCAGAATGCAAAAAATCGATCCCGCGCTGGATGTCATATCTGGCCAGGTAATGAGTCATATATTAGTTGATGTGTACTACGAATAATAGATCAAAACAAATAACTGCGACTGTTACAGCAGTAGATGGTGGAGTGATAATGAAGAAATTCTTCAGACATTTTCTTTTTTTAATTCTGTGCTTGAGTTGTTATACCGCGAGTGCTGGCACTGATGATAACGTAGGATATATTGTTGGGAATAGTTACGGCGTTGGTCCGTCAGATCAAAAATGGAGAGAAACGGGGCCGAATGGCGATGCTACTGTCATATTCAGATATGCAACAAGTACAAATAATTTAGTTTTCTACAAACCGACGCAGCTTGGACCTACAGGTGTAAAATTACAGTGGAGTCAGTTAGATACCGCTTCTGGTGGTGGTTTTCTTTATTGCAACAGAAGTGATAGCACAAGTGGTAGCGCAATGCGTATTGAAAATGCAATGGTTGACTCAGGTAAAATGTATGGCTCCCATAAATTATTTAATACATCAGTTCCTGGTTTGTATTACACATTATTAATTTCAAACATGTGGTCAGCTTACGGTACCGTAACTAACGTTAGTTCACCTGGGATATACATTGGTGACTCTGCAGAACAATATTTTTCGTGGTATAATCCAAGCGAAGACGTGTTATATTGGAGTTGCAATAATGCGAATAGCACCCGTAAATACTGGGCTGTAGGTGGTATTTATCAGACCCTTACAATTGAATTCTATACAGATACAAACTTTGATCCAACAGTAACTCAACAGATCAAATTATCCAGCTCATCAAATTATCTGTATTCATTTAAAGCCTATGGCGCAGGCCAAGGTATAAATGAGCATAGTTATTTTATCAAAATCGATTTCGATCTGCTCAATGTCAAGTTGACTAATCCCACTTGTTTTACCGCTATGCTTAGTGGAACTTCTGTGACTGGTTCTACGGTAAAAATGGGTGAATATAGTGCAGAACAAATCAGAAACGGTGCCACACCGGTTCCTTTTGATATTTCACTTCAAAACTGCGTTCGTGTGACTAATATTGAGACAAAATTAGTTTCAACAAAGGTTGGTACTGAAAACGGGCAACTCCTTGGTAATACTCTCACAGGTAATGACGCAGCAAAAGGAGTCGGTGTACTCATAGAAGGTTTAGCAACTAGTAAAAATCCTCTAATGACATTGAAACCTAATGATTCAAATTCTGTTTATAAAGATTACGACCCGAGAGGCAAAGACGATACAACAGGAGGAGTTTACCCGGATCAAGATACAGGTATAACATACCCTCTCCATTTCCAGGCCACGCTACAACAGGATGGAACTATACCAATAGAAGCTGGTGAGTTTAAAGCCACCAGTACTTTCCAGGTAACCTACCCTTAATAAGTCCAACCGCACCGCCATCATCTGGCGGTGCGGTAATTGATAAATCATTGCCCCCACCAATGTGACTGATAAAATGCCAGGCAACACGACATCATTTATCAGGACACGTTATGAAACCGACCACCATGCTTCACTTCAGAAATGTAAGCAGGATAAAAAGCGTTCGCGACCATCACGCTTACGACTACAGCTTCGCGAAACTATTTGCTGATGAAGACTTAACGTCATGCTGGTAGGCGATTCGCTGGGCATGACGGTTCAGGGCCACGACTCCACCTTCCCGTTACCGTCGAGGATATCGCCTACCACACTGCCGCCGTACGTCGCGGCGCGCCAAACTGCCTGCTGTTGGCTGACCTGCCGTTTATGGCGTATGCCACGCCGGAACAAGCCTTTGAAAACGCCGCAACGGTTATGCGTGCCGGTGCCAATATGGTCAAAATTGAGGGCGGTGAGTGGCTGGTCGAAACCGTAAAAATGCTGACCGAACGTGCCGTTCCTGTATGTGGTCACTTAGGTTTAACCCCACAGTCAGTGAATATTTTCGGTGGCTACAAAGTTCAGGGGCGCGGCGATGAAGCGGGCGATCAACTGCTCAGCGATGCATTAGCCTTAGAAGCCGCTGGGGCACAGCTGCTGGTGCTGGAATGCGTGCCGGTTGAACTGGCAAAACGTATTACCGAAGCACTGGCGATCCCGGTTATTGGCATTGGCGCAGCAACGTCACTGACGGCAGATCCTCGTGATGCACGACGCCTTCGGCATTACCGGCGGTCACATTCCTAAATTCGCTAAAAATTTCCTCGCCGAAACGGGCGCATCCGCGCGGCTGTGCGGCAGTATATGGCTGAAGTGGAGTCCGGCGTTTATCCGGGCGAAGAACACATTCCATTAAGGAGTCACGTTGTGTTAATTATCGAAACCCTGCCGCTGCTGCGTCAGCAAATTCGCCGCCTGCGTATGGAAGGCAAGCGCGTGGCGCTGGTGCCTACTATGGGTAATCTGCACGATGGCCATATGAAGCTGGTCGACGAAGCCAAAGCCCGCGCCGATGTGGTCGTCGTCAGTATTTTCGTTAACCCGATGCAGTTCGACCGCCCGGAAGATCTGGCACGTTATCCACGGACCTTGCAGGAGGACTGCGAGAAGCTAAACAAACGTAAAGTGGATTTAGTTTTCGCCCCTTCGGTAAAAGAGATCTACCCGAACGGTACTGAAACCCATACTTACGTTGACGTTCCCGGGCTTTCGACCATGCTGGAAGGCGCGAGCCGTCCGGGGCATTTTCGCGGCGTTTCGACTATCGTCAGCAAGCTGTTTAACCTGGTCCAGCCGGACATCGCCTGCTTCGGTGAAAAGGACTTTCAGCAACTGGCGCTGATCCGCAAAATGGTTGCCGATATGGGCTTCGATATTGAGATTGTCGGTGTGCCAATTATGCGCGCCAAAGACGGTCTGGCGCTAAGTTCCCGTAACGGTTATCTGACGGCGGAACAACGCAAAATTGCGCCTGGTCTGTACAAAGTTTTAAGTTCGATTGCTGACAAATTGCAGGCTGGGGAACGGGATCTCGATGAAATTATTACCATTGCGGGGCAAGAACTGAATGAAAAAGCTTCCGCGCCGATGATATTCAGATTCGCGATGCCGACACATTGCTGGAAGTTTCTGAAACCAGCAAACGGGCAGTAATTCTGGTAGCCGCCTGGCTTGGCGATGCTCGCCTGATCGACAACAAAATGGTCGAGCTGGCGTAATACTTAACTGGCGCTACGCTGATGGCGCCAGTTATTAATTTACCCCACGTCATCTGTCATAACACAGGTAACTTAAATAAGGTTAATTACCTTATCAATCTCAGCAAGAGATAAATTTGTCATCTCTGCAACGTCTTCCCGAGACATTCCTTTACTTAGAAGACGCAGGGCGAATTCTTGCCTTTCCTCCTGTCTTCCCTGCTGAATCCCCTTCTCAATCCCTTTCTCTTCAAACCACTGCGCCAGCGTCATCATAGATCCCCTCCCGTTTCCCTGTCTCTCAGCACGCCATAAAACAAATCCGCTTGTTCAGTATGACCGCGTTGCAGCATATAGTTTTGCATGGCAACTAACTGACTTCCGCTAGTGTACCCTTCGTCAATCAGCGTGACCAGTTGCTCCAGCAATAACATTAAGTCGCGCTGGCGAATATGTTTTTGCAGTAGTTCGAGAATCGCAATCCGCCGATGTTGCATGATTTCGTCATCCGGTGTGATGGTGATATCCACCAGCGGGAAAGGACTGTTATAGACGCGTCGTGCCAGCTCCGGCGAGTAAAATATATCAAACCAGCACATTGAGAGCGGATAAGGTGTGGCCTCGCCCTGATAAAACAGTATCGGCACCACCAGCGGCAGCTTATCGTGATCCGCCTCCAGATGCCGGTGCATGGCAGCAATAGAATAACGCATCATGCGAAAGGCCATTTTCTTATCCGGCTTGCTTTGGTGTTCAATCACAACATGCAGATAACCGGGATTGCCCTGCATTTGCACGGAATAGAGCACGTCCGTGCTGTGTCCTTTCAGGCTCTCTTCAATGAAACTCCCCGACTCTAAATGAAGCGTGTTGAGGTCACAAAGTTCTCGTAATTCCACTGGCAAATGTATCTCCAGAAAGTCGCGAGCCGTCTCCGCATGCATTAAAAATTGTTTAAATACCGCGTCATGCGGTGTGGTACTCGGTGCATCCATCTTCCCTGTCTTCCGTGTTGTCTTGCGTGAAGGCAGTATCCAGTCAAGGCGCGCCGTCGTCAGCCGCCTCTTTAGTGTTTACCGAGCAGCGTTCAGAGAAATTTCAATTCGTTACAGGCGATACATGGCACGCTTCGGCGCGGTACGCAAACTGCTGACGCAAATGCCATCAGATGAGTAGACACTCATCAAAAATCGGGCAATACTGCGTGAGAATTTCCTCAAAGCAGGCACCGCCTGCTTCGTTAACGACAGGGTAGAAAGGTAGAAGTTATGATTCGCACGATGCTGCAGGGCAAACTCCACCGCGTGAAAGTGACTCATGCGGACCTGCACTATGAAGGTTCTTGCGCCATTGACCAGGATTTTCTTGACGCAGCCGGTATTCTCGAAAACGAAGCCATCGATATCTGGAATGTCACCAACGGCAAGCGTTTCTCCACTTATGCCATCGCGGCAGAACGCGGTTCGAGAATTATTTCTGTTAACGGTGCGGCGGCCCACTGCGCCAGCGTCGGCGATATTGTCATCATCGCCAGCTTCGTTACCATGCCAGATGAAGAAGCTCGCACCTGGCGACCCAATGTCGCCTATTTTGAAGGCGACAATGAAATGAAACGTACCGCGAAAGCGATTCCGGTACAGGTTGCTTGATTGTTATCCCTGCGGCTGGTTACTCACCAGCCGCGACATCGTCTCCAGCGAATCCGTTCTTAAGATATAAAGTCGTTTTAGTAACAACGGATTATCCCCCGGTTTTACTTTGCCTTTCATGGTTGTCACCGCCAGGTGAAATCCGGCATCGTTTGCTGCCTTCACGGCTTTGTCATTAAATCCGCCAAACGGATACGAAAGATACCAGACATGCGGATTAAATTGCGCCAGAGCGCGGCGTGAACGTGCAAAATCAAACAGAATATTGTGCTCACTACGGCTCAGTAATATGGGTCGGCGATAGCATCCACCCGATGCAAAAAATGGGTATGTGACTGAAAATCAAGAACATCGCGAATTTCGTTAAGCTCAGAAACGCTCATAAATTGCAGCGATTTTGGGTTCCACTTCTGCGGGTGACGTTTGATGCGCGAGGTAACAACAAACGCCGTCGCCTTCATGCCATATTGTTTCAATACAGGATACGCATAGCGGCTCACCGACTTGAGGCCATCATCAAAGGTAATCACCACCGCTCGCGCAGGGAGATTGATCTTATTCTTCACGTAACCTTCCAGCTGCGCCATGCTCAGTGTCGCGTATCCCCTGTCGCGCAGCCAGGCCATCTGGTTATTGAAAGCGCGTACCGAGGTGGTCGTCGAAGTATGGCGAAAACGGGTGTTTTCTTCATCGCGCAGAATATGGTGATAGGTTAGCACCGGCAGGCCATTATCGGGTTGGGCATCCAGCGCGCTGATATAGCGAGTCGATCGCCAATACGGATCTGATACCAGGTTTGATTTAACCTGTCTTTCAGTTTATGCAAAATCGGGTAGCGCAAATTGTCCGCCAGTACCCCAAATGGCGCACTGCCCGCACTCGGCGCGTTATAGACCGGCGTATCTTTCCAGGTAATTAAGTTCTGATTACTCAGCGGCTTGTTGAGGTCACCCAAACCGTCTTCAACTTTTTGTCGCCCCTGAACTGGCTCGAGATGCCTTTATCGATAAACCCTTTACCAAAGCCAAAATTAAATGCGTAATAACTTGCGGCAGTGGGCTCCACGGCAATGATTTGCCCGGCCCGAATATTCCCCACGGTCACCATCTTGTCGCCAATTTGCGCCCAGATCGCAGCATTTTCGATGGTTTGCATATAACGGGCAGGTAACGCGGCACTGACACTTGCGGTAAACAGCATCAGCAGGAGAATAACAGCTTGTTTGTACATGAAAAAATAACCGAGGGTGAAACAACGCTTTTATTGTAGCAAAAGCGCTATAAGAATCGTGGGTTAATACTCATACAAATTATGTTTGAGGACGAAAGGCGGATTTTTTTGTTGTTGGTGCCAAAGACTACTCACCTCCGGCCCACCCAGTTCGACAATACGCTCGCGAAACTCTGAACTGGTCATGGTTTCACGGCAAGCCATCATCTGTTCAATTAACGGTAACGTGACACCAGAAATCACTTCGCAACGGGAGTGTTTGTGGCTTAATAATGAAGCCACGCGGTACGGTGGCGCTCCGGCTATATCGGTTAAGAAGATGACACCCTCACCAGAGTCCGCTTCATGCAGAGCATCGCACATCATGCGGCTGAGCATATTAGAGCTTAACCCACGCCAGAAATTCACGGCCCGGCACTGAAGAAGCGCCCCATGTTTTTTCTCCAGCGCATCCAGTATCTCTTGCGCCCGGTCATCGTGACAGGTAATTACCCAACCTAACATCGCCTTCCTCCTTAGCCGAAAATCAGTCTACCCTGACCATTGTTGATAAAGGGTGATAGCCGTCAAAACTCCTCTCCCCCAAATCCAGAGGAGAGGAAATAGCCTTAGCTACGCAAACCACGTCCACGTTGGATCAGCGACCAACAGATCAAATAAAACGCCACAATAAAGACCACCAGTACGCCAAAAGTAGTGACCAGCGGAACATCATTGATACCGAGGAAGCCGTAGCGGAAACCACTGATCATATAAACGATTGGGTTCAGGTGCGACAGCCCTTGCCAGAACGGCGGCAACAAAGTCAGTGAGTAAAAGACCCCACCCAAATACGTGAGTGGCGTTAACACAAAGGTTGGCACCAGGCTGATGTCATCGAACGTTTTGGCAAACACACCGTTCAGCAAACCCGCAAGGGAGAACAACACCGCCGTGAGCACCAGGGTTAAGGCAACGAATACCCACGAATGCACCTGAAACGGCACAAAAAACAGTGAAATTGCCGTCACCAGAATGCCAACAAACAGACCACGCGCCACGCCACCGCCGACATATCCGGCAATAATGACGTGAGTCGGAACCGGCGCTACCAGCAGCTCTTCAATATTACGCTGGAACTTGGCACCAAAAATGATGACGCAACGTTGGCGTAGGCATTGGTGATCACCGACATCATGATCAGCCCCGGTACGATGAACTGCATATAGCTGAAGCCATGCATATCGCCAATACGCGAACCAATCAGGTTACCGAAGATAATAAGTAAAGGGTCATGGTGATGACTGGCGGCACCAGCCGTCTGCACCCAAGATACGCATAAAGCGATGGATCTCTTTCGCCCAGATGCTTTTTAGCGCCACCCAGTAAAGATGCATCATGCGCGATCTCCTTGTTTTTCATTAACCAGTGAAACAAACAGCTCTTCCAGACGGTTAGCTTTGTTACGCATACTTAATACCTGAATGCCCTGCTCACTTAACTGCGTAAATACGCTGTTGATCCCCTGCTCACGCAGCACTTCAACTTCCAGCGTCGCGGTATCGACCAGTCGATACTGATAGCCATCGAGCTTCGGTAACGGACTTTTCGGTGCGAGATCGAGAATAAAGGTTTCCGATTTCAGCTTCGCCAGCAGCGCCTTCATCGAGGTATTTTCCACCAGCTCACCGTGTTGAATAATGCCGATATTGCGGCACAGCATTTCTGCTTCTTCCAGGTAGTGTGTGGTGAGAATGATGGTGGTGCCTTTGTCGTTTAAATCCTTCAAAAAGCCCCACATTGAGCGGCGAAGTTCAATATCCACGCCTGCGGTCGGTTCGTCGAGAATCAGTAGTTTAGGTTCATGCATTAACGCACGGGCAATCATTAAACGGCGCTTCATCCCGCCAGATAACATACGCGCACGTTCGTTGCGTTTTCCCCATAGATCGAGTTGTTTAAGATACTTTTCGCTGCGGATGTACGCTTCTTTGCGCTCCACGCCATAGTACCCTGCCTGATTCACCACAATTTGCTGCACGGTTTCAAACGGGTTGAAGTTAAATTCCTGCGGCACCAGTCCCAACTGACGTTTAGCGTTCACGACATCCTTCTCGAGATCGTAACCAAATACGCTGACCCGCCCGGAGGTTTTATTTACCAGAGAGCTGATAATACCGATAGTGGTCGATTTCCCGGCCCCGTTCGGCCCGAGAAGCGCATAAAAATCACCCGCTTCGACCTGCAAATCTATCCCACGAAGCGCCTGACGCCGCTGGATAGTTTTTTTAAGCTGTTGAAGTTCCAGTGCAATGGTCATAAATTTTTACTTACCTTACGTTCTTACACTTTATCTGTGGTTTAAATCGTCCCGGAGTTGCCCTATATTAGCCAAACGTAATTATTTGGTTACAGGTCGTTAACCTCCATGAAAGACATAGATACACTCATCAGCAACAATGCACTATGGTCAAAAATGCTGGTGGAAGAGGATCCCGGGTTTTTTGAGAAACTGGCACAAGCGCAAAAACCGCGCTTTCTATGGATTGGATGTTCCGACAGTCGCGTTCCTGCAGAACGTTTAACCGGTCTTGAGCCGGGCGAACTCTTTGTTCACCGTAATGTTGCTAACCTGGTCATTCACACTGACCTGAACTGCCTTTCCGTGGTTCAGTATGCAGTGGATGTACTCGAAGTTGAACACATTATTATCTGTGGCCACTACGGTTGCGGCGGCGTACAAGCCGCAGTTGAAAACCCGGAACTGGGGCTTATCAACAACTGGCTGCTGCATATCCGCGATATCTGGTTCAAACATAGCTCATTGCTCGGCGAAATGCCGCAAGAGCGCCGTCTGGATACCTTGTGTGAACTGAACGTCATGGAACAGGTGTATAACCTGGGCCACTCCACCATTATGCAATCAGCGTGGAAACGCGGGCAGAAAGTTACCATTCACGGCTGGGCCTACGGCATTCACGACGGCTTGCTGCGTGATCTGGATGTCACAGCGACCAACCGCGAAACCCTTGAGCAACGTTACCGTCACGGGATTTCCAACCTCAAGCTGAAACACGCCAACCACAAATAAAAATGCCATGCCGATGCAACACATCCGGCAACTTCACACTTACTCGTCCAGCAGAATCACTTTGCCGATATACGGCAGATGACGGTAACGCTGTGCGTAATCAATGCCGTAACCCACCACAAACTCATCCGGGATCGAGAAACCGATAAATTCTACCGGGACGTTCACTTCACGACGGGACGGTTTATCCAGCAGCGTACAAATCGCCAGCGACTTCGGTTCGCGCAGGCTTAAGATCTCACGCACTTTCGACAGTGTATTCCCCGAGTCGATGATATCTTCAACAATCAGCACGTCCTTGCCACGGATATCTTCATCCAGATCTTTGAGGATTTTCACATCACGGGTGGTGGACATGCCGCTACCGTAGCTGGAGGCGGTCATAAAGTCGACTTCATGAGATACCTGAACTTCACGGCACAGGTCCGCCATAAACATAAATGAGCCACGCAGCAGACCAACCAGCACCATATCGCTGCCGCTGTCTTTGTAACGCTCAGTAATCTGACGACCCAGTTCGCGATACGCGCTTTAATCTCCGCTTCGGGGATCATTACTTCTACAGTATGTTCATATCTCTAACCATATGATTTAAAAACAAATCACTTCGCACGGGCAGGTTTGGCACCGCAACAAAGCGCAAGACACGCAGTATACCAGTAAAACTATTCATTCGCGGAATCTGTTAATAAAGCTCGAATTGTGATGACGATCACACATGTTAAAACCTATAATTAATTGCTACTAAAATATTAATGAATTGAAATGGTGTCTCTTTATGGCAATTAACAATACAGGCTCGCGACGATTACTCGTCACGCTAACAGCCCTTTTTGCAGCGCTTTGCGGGCTGTATCTACTCATTGGCGGAGGCTGGCTGGTCGCGATTGGCGGCTCCTGGTACTACCCTATCGCTGGTCTTGTGATGCTCGGCGTCGCTGGATGCTGTGGCGCAGTAACGTGCCGCGCTTTGGCTGTACGCAGCCCTGCTGCTCGGCACCATGATTTGGGGCGTCTGGGAAGTTGGTTTCGACTTCTGGGCGCTGACTCCGCGCAGCGACATTCTGGTCTTCTTCGGCATCTGGCTGATCCTGCCGTTTGTCTGGCGTCGCCTGGTCATTCCTGCCAGCGGCGCAGTTGCCGCACTGGTGGTGGCACTGCTGATTAGCGGTGGTATCCTGACCTGGGCCGGATTTAACGATCCGCAGGAAATCAACGGCACCTTAAGCGCCAATGCCACACCTGCGGAAGCTATCTCACCCGTTGCCGATCAGGACTGGCCTGCCTATGGTCGCAATCAGGAAGGTCAACGCTTTTCACCTCTGAAACAAATTAACGCCGATAACGTCCATAATCTGAAAGAAGCCTGGGTGTTCCGTACTGGCGATGTGAAGCAGCCGAACGATCCGGGCGAAATCACCAATGAAGTGACGCCGATTAAAGTGGGCGACACCCTTTACCTGTGTACCGCTCACCAGCGCCTGTTTGCGCTCGATGCCGCCAGCGGCAAAGAGAAATGGCATTACGATCCTGAGCTGAAAACTAACGAGTCTTTCCAGCACGTAACCTGCCGTGGCGTCTCTTATCATGAAGCCAAAGCAGAAACGCTTCGCCGGAAGTGATGGCGGATTGCCCGCGTCGTATCATTCTTCCGGTCAATGATGGTCGACTGATTGCGATTAACGCTGAAAACGGCAAACTGTGCGAAACCTTCGCCAATAAAGGCGTGCTCAATCTGCAAAGCAATATGCCAGACACCAAACCGGGTCTGTATGAACCGACTTCGCCACCGATTATCACCGATAAACCATCGTGATGGCCGGTTCAGTTACCGATAACTTCTCAACCCGCGAAACGTCTGGCGTGATCCGTGGTTTTGATGTCAACACCGGGGAGCTGCTGTGGGCTTTTGATCCCGGCGCGAAAGATCCGAACGCAATCCCGTCTGACGAACACACCTTTACCTTTAACTCGCCAAACTCCTGGGCACCAGCGGCCTATGACGCGAAGCTGGATCTGGTCTATCTGCCGATGGGCGTGACCACGCCGGATATCTGGGGCGGTAACCGCACACCGGAACAGGAACGTTATGCCAGCTCGATTCTGGCGCTGAATGCCACTACCGGGAAACTGGCGTGGAGCTACCAGACCGTTCACCACGACCTGTGGGACATGGATCTTCCGGCACAGCCGACGCTGGCGGACATCACCGTTAATGGTCAGAAAGTGCCAGTTATTTACGCTCCGGCGAAAACCGGCAACATTTTTGTGCTCGATCGTCGCAATGGCGAACTGGTGGTTCCGGCCCCGGAAAAACCGGTGCCGCAAGGTGCTGCGAAAGGCGATTACGTTACTCCGACCCAGCCGTTCTCTGAACTGAGCTTCCGTCCGAAGAAAGATTTGAGCGGTGCGGATATGTGGGGAGCCACCATGTTTGACCAACTGGTGTGCCGCGTGATGTTCCACCAGTTGCGCTATGAAGCATTTTCACGCCGCCATCTGAACAGGGCACGCTGGTCTTCCCGGGTAACCTGGGAATGTTTGAATGGGGCGGGATTTCCGTTGATCCAAATCGTGAAGTGGCAATTGCAACCCAATGGCACTGCCGTTTGTTTCGAAACTGATCCCACGCGGTCCGGGTAACCCGATGGAGCAGCCGAAAGATGCCAAAGGCACGGTACGGAATCCGGCATTCAGCACAGTACGGTGTACCGTATGGTGTCACGCTCAACCCGTTCCTCTCACCGTTTGGTCTGCCATGTAAACAGCCAGCATGGGGTTATATCTCGGCGCTGGATCTGAAAACCAATGAAGTGGTGTGGAAGAAACGTATTGGTACGCCGCAGGACAGTATGCCGTTCCCGATGCCTGTACCGGTGCCGTTCAATATGGGTATGCCGATGCTGGGCGGGCCAATCTCCACGGCGGGTAACGTGCTGTTTATCGCCGCTACGGCAGATAACTACCTGCGCGCTTACAACATGAGCAACGGTGAAAAACTGTGGCAGGGTCGTTTACCAGCGGGTGGTCAGCTACGCCAATGACCTATGAAGTGAATGGTAAGCAGTATGTGGTGATCTCCGCAGGCGGTCACGGTTCATTTGGTACGAAGATGGGCGACTATATTGTGGCTTATGCGCTGCCGGATGATGTGAAGTAAGACTTGCTCAGATTGCTGACAACGTGCGCGTTGTTCATGCGGATGCGGCGTGAACGCCTTATCCAGCCTACAAAATTGTGCAAAATCAATGGATTGCACAGCTAGCGTAGATACTGTTATGGCCTGCAAGTTTTTTCCTGGTCCGGTTTCCCGGATTGCAGGCATGCCAGACACAGCGCCGTCAGGCGCTGTTTTTTTCATCCCTTCCGCGATTTTTACGCCGCTACCGGATTATGCCGTGACGCATCGAACGGCACGCCTGACTTCAGCACTCCATACGCCACCTGTGCCAGCTTGCGCATCATCGCGCCGAGAATCACCTTTCCTTTCTTGCCATTAG
>ENA-OQER01000464-OQER01000464.1-human-gut-metagenome-genome-assembly--contig:-NODE-464-length-21813-cov-1.838974_pt1 | contig 21813 bp, 30 predicted proteins | sample MGYA00242797_ERZ504639 | MGnify/ENA primary metagenome ERZ504639 (study PRJEB26092, sample SAMD00036306) | human gut metagenome | host: Homo sapiens | study: EMG produced TPA metagenomics assembly of...
CTTTTTTGGGTATATTTTAAATTAGTATCTGGCTTTTATAATATGATTAGCAGCATCCACATCCGCCATTGTTATGACGATGTCCATAAGCGTCCATACAATCATCTTCCGGATTCTTCATGCAAAGATGAACAGCTGCCTTCTTAAATGTCATAGGAAGTGCTAAAATGTTAGGATTCTTTCCTACGAACTTCTTCTCTGCATCTGCTAAAGCTTCTTCAAAAGTAGCTCGTGTCTTAAGACCCATTCCTCTTGCATATCCCGGTTCCTCAGCACCAACAATATAGATTGCACTTGTATTCATCTCAGCGATATGTCCACAAGACATCATAGAAAATCCGTGGAATGGATGGAATGCGTTTGTAAAACGGTATTTACGGATATATTCTTCATTTGTTGCGAAATATTCACCATAACGGTTCATATCCGGCAACGTATTCATATGATCATGCTGGAATAATTCATACTGTTCTCTTAAATATGGCCATAATTCATCATGAAAATATCCATTACAGATAGAAGAGCAGATGATTACACAGTTGTCACTCATAACACGTTTAAATCTTAATACCTGTGCACTTAATGCCTGCATCATCATGATCGGGTTTGTTCCCATTCCATCACCATAGTGGAATTTCTGTGGCATACCAAATACAAGTACATCGTACTTCTTCTCTGCCCAGTGTACATAAGTTCTCTTATCTGCAAGTTTCCAACTGATCGGCATCATCTCTTTTGCATATCCGGAATAAATTGCAATCTGTCTTGAGCATGTATCAAGTACAGCGTCACAGCAGAAGAATGGATGACCCATCTTCTCTTCCATATGCATACTGATCTCATTGAATTTATCACGCATTAAGCTTCCGCCATTAACCGGTGTAAAGTCGTCTCTGTGCATAACAGAAGGTACATGATGGCTTGCAATACATCTCCAGTTTGTGATACCTGTTGCACTGTGTTTGTATCCGCCTGAATATCCACCATATGGATTTCCCTGTACATGACCGATCAGAATTGGAATATCACAGTCAAATACATATTTGTTCATGTATACCGGATCACCTCTGTGAGTTTTTCCAAGATATACCATATGCTCCTGATCCTCACTGTCATGCTGATGATCTGACCTGTATGCCAGAATTCGTTGAATAATTCCTCACCGAAAATTGCCTTTGCATCAGATTCTTTACTTCTTGGATGTAAACCATTGGAAATAATGAACAGAATATCTTTCTTCTCAACGCCTGCCGCATAAGTTCTCTTAAGATGTATTTGATACTTAATTTTCTATGGCTAGTTGCCTGTTCTCCACCTTTAACACGGTCTGGAACGATAAATGTAACAGTGCTTCCTTTATGAGCAAGCTCTGTTAAAGTTGGCATTCCGATTGGATGAGCAAGACTCTCTAAATATGCTTCCTCTAATTTATCTTCCGGGATATAAGCGGATCTTTTACTGTTTCACCTGGAATAAAAATGTCAGTATTATCTGGTAACTCTGCAGGCATTGTTCCCTGTCCATATTCGAATTCAATCTTCATATCTTTGTTCTCCTTTTTTATCAGGATTACGAGCTTTTTTCGCAATAACCTGGTTATCTGGTTTAGACAATGCAAAACTTCTTATATACTTCTTTTATTTTACATTATCACGAGTGTCGTTATAATCTGTTTGTCAGACTAGCCTTCCATGTAGAGACGGATGATCTCAAGGTATTCTTCCGGATAATATCCGATCTCACCCTGGAATCTTGTAAGTGCGATCAGTCCTCCGTCGATTTCATCGATAGAAGCGAGCATTGCTGCATTATCCTGCTTTAATCCACCACCGTATACAATATCCATACCACCAGTCTGTTCTTTTACAAAACGTGCGATCTTAGTGATGTAGTCTTTTCCTGCCGGTGTTTTACCAGGTCCGATTGACCAGATTGGCTCATAAGCGATCACGACTTTAGATTTGTCAACATCTTTTAATCCGATCTCAAGCTGTTTGCCTAATACTTCCTGCCACTGATCCTGCTCTTCACTCTTTTCTCCGATACAATAAAGAACTGTCATTCCTCTTTCAATGGCACATTTGATCTCCTGATTTAACAGACGATTCACTGCATCTGTATCTGTCACTCCTGCTTCTGCAAGAATTCCGGCCTTATCGTTACGTTCTTCACAATGTCCGATGATTGTTGTCTCACATCCTGCCGCAACCATTGCAGATGCCGGTCTGTTTGTTGTAAATGCACCAAAATTGCCACCTACTGCAGTGTCTGCTCTGTAAACACTCTGGCATCCAACCTTGATCGGGCTGTCCTCTGTTTTTGCTTTTGCTGCATTTAAAAGGTGAACCTCCGGAAATACATTGCAAATTCTACTTCTGAACGATCATATTTTTTCAGTTCGTCCTGTGTATTCTTTACAATATACTCTGCCCACTCAGCAACCGGTGCAATACGGTTTACTCCACCAAATTCTGTTGGAACATCAAATCTTTTTAAATTCAGATAAATATGTTTCATGGATTTTCCTCTCTATCTGGTATGGATACCGGAAGCACCCGCTATATCTCCGGCATCCATTATGATCAACTTACTCTTTCTTAGATTCCTGCTTTTCTGTAACGTTCTGCCATCTCGTCGATTGTAACGCGTTCTACCTTCGGTGCTTTTCCGTAGCTTCCAAACTTCACAAGTAATGGTGCGATTGCTTCTTTTACACCATCTTCAATGCATGTACAGATTCTTGCAACATCATCATCCGGAACATTTCCGTACATAATTGTATCCATGATCGGTGTGATGAATGCACGAGGATCAAATGCTGATTTCTTTGTCTCTAATAATTCATAGATCTGACCTACAGATGCACTGTTTCTAAGAGCAGCATCTTTTGCAAAAAGCTCTTTCATATTTCTTGTAACTGCCAGACGAAGATCTGTATCAACATTGATCTTATTAATGCCGCAGTGGCTTACTTCTACAAGCTGGTCTACATCGATTCCGTATGCATTTGTGATCTCTCCGCCAAGGGCATTGATCTCTTCTACAATATACTGTGGAACAGTAGAAGAACCATGGCTTACAAGATATCCCTCAATTCCTTCATGTAACATACATTCCTTGATCGCGATTGCAATTTCCTTACGGATCACTGCATTCTTGCCTTTGTTTGCACCGTGCATGGTACCATAGCTGATCGCTAATGCATCAACACCTGTTTTTTTGAAGAAATCAATTGCACTTAATGGATTTGTGTAAGTACTTGTTGCTGCGAATACATGATCTTCAACACCTGCTAACACACCAAGCTCACCTTCTACTGTAACACCTCTCTCATGGGCATATTTTACAACTTCACGTGTCAGTTCTACGTTCTCATCGAATGGAAGAGAGCTTCCATCGATCATGACACTTGTATATCCGCCTTCGATCGCAGCGATACAGGAATCGAAATTCTTACCGTGATCTAAATGAAGTGCAACCGGAATATCACTGTCTGCCGCATATTTCTTTACTGCTGCTCCGATATTCTTAGCTCCTGCTTTCTTATCCTCTAATGTGGAATTAGCGAAATCTGTACGTCCACCCATAAATCCATTTGCAAGATCAGCTCCCTGAATGATCGCAGGGCTTCTTAAAATCTGATGAACATCTACAGCTGCTTTTACCTGGCATACAGCATTTACATTAAATGCACCTGTGCATAACCATTCTTATCTGCTGCATCCAAAATTGCTCTCATTGGTACTAACATAATAATCCTCCTTGTTTTGCGAAGCAAAATGCGACTGCCCTTGCAGGAGCAGAGGATTTAGCCTCCTTATTTTGCTTACTATTGATATATGTTATTAGTTAAAAGAAATCATCTTAGGCAGTTCACCACCGATCAATGGTTTACACCATTCCTTGAACGCTTCCGTTACACCATTGCCCTCTTCATTAATAAATTCATCCGGCATGGTTCTCTCATACATCATGACTTATCGATATCTACTAAAATGGTTTCATCACATATGGTTCTGTAGAAACACGCTCAAATGCCACCATCTTTCCGGATTCACCATTCATGATCGCTTCGCAGGCCATCTTTCCTGCAAGCACTGCTTCTTCTCGGTCAACCGGACTCTGTTCATGTGCGGCTGCACGGCCTACCAGACCCGGTTTCTCACCTCTTGCTTTGTATCCGAGCTTCTTAATAATAAGATTAGCAAGATGCTGGCTGACATCACCAAAATAAGTTGCACGTCCAACCTGGAAGATTGGCTCAACAATTGGCTTTCCGTCTTTATCTCTTAAACCTTCACTTGCAACTACTACGATTCCGCTCTTCTTCTCAAGAAGCTTCTTCACGTCATCAAGGAATTTCTCCTCATCAAACGGACGCTCTGGAAGATAAATAAGATCCGGACCAACACCATCTCCATCGTCTGCCAATGCACTTGCTGCTGTAGTCCATCCTGCATTTCGTCCCAATGCCTCTACAACAACTACGTGGATTGGAAGTCCTTTGACATCTGCTGCCACTTCCTTCACACTCTGTGCCATATATCTTGCAATGCTTCCGTATCCAGGACTGTGGTCTGTGATCGCAATGTCATTATCATGAGTCTTCGGAATGCCATTACTCTGATATCTAATCCTCTTGCCTGACAGTTCTTATAAAGCTTTCCGCAGGTATCCATACTTCCGTTGCCACCATTGAAAAGTACGTATTTAATATTCTTCTTTAAAAGTACTTCGATCATTCTGTCGTATTCTGCCTGCTCAATCTGATCTCTGGATGTTCCGATCGCACTTCCCGGCGTATTCAGTAAAAGTTCCAATTTCTCATCCGGAACATTTTCAAGCTCGATCAGTTCTTCTCTCATCAGCCGCCTGTACCATTCTTAGCGGCATAGATATGTTCGATCTCTTTATACTTTTTTGCTTCCTTTACTGCACCGTACAGTGATGCGTTGATCACAGATGTCGGACCACCACCATGTACGATCAGTATATTCTCTCCCATAGTTTTCTCCTCCTGATTTGAAGTATTTGTCTGCTATTTTGGTTGACTGCAAACAGAAACTGTGTTGCTGAAATTATAAAATTCCGACACTTCTTACGCTGTTTACATTATAACACATCCGTCACAAATTTTGCGTGGCATTTACGCAACGTTTGTGATGTTTCACCAATATTTTATCACAAAAAACTTCGGACGTTCATTACAAGTCCGAAGCTTTTTGTGTTCCATATTTCATGATCTGATTAAACATAGTTTTTATTTTCCAATGCCTCAAACATCCACTTTTTATAAGCCTCTACTCCCGGCTGGTCAAATGGATTTACACCCATGATCTTGCAGGACAAATAGCATGCGAACTGGAAGAAATAAAATAACTGTCCGAAATGATAAGCATCCAATTCATCCACTTCTATCGTAAGACAAGGGAGTTTTTTGCTATGTGCTGCCACAGTTGCATGATATGCGGCTTTGTTGATCTCCCAGAAATCTTTTCCATCCAGATAATCAAAATAATCTTCCTTTTCATCCGGTTCTACGATCAAAGATGCATTCTGCTTCTTTACATCCAAAAATGTCTCAAACATAATCGGAGAACCATCCTGGATAAACTGTCCTACTGAATGCAGTTCCTCCGAAAATTCTCCTGCCACTGGAAAGACTCCTTTATTATCTTTCCTTCACTTTCTGCAAAAAGCTGGATCCACCATTTATAGAAGAAACGGAACTGAGGCTCAAAACTTGAAAGCATCTCCACACGGTATCCTTCTTTATAGTAGAGATTTCTAAGACATGCATACTGATATGCAATATTCTTTTCGGCACTCTCTTCATGTACACGGATCTGCATATCCCTTGCTCCCTTTACAAGTTCGCTGATATCAATTCCGGCTACTGCCATTGGAAGCAATCCAACATTTGTCATTGCTGTGTAACGGCCTCCGACATTCAGTGGAAATTCTAAAAATGTGTATCCATATTTTGTGCAGAGTGTTTCCAGGGAACTTCCCACGGTACCGGTAGCAATGATTCTTTTTCCTGCTTCCTCACCATATGTTTTTCCATATATTTTCTTAAAATACGGAAAGAGGAACCCGGCTCTAATGTTTCGAAATTCTTTGCAATACAGTCAATATAAATGGATTTTCCCTCTAATCTCTTCATCATGCGGTTCATTGCATCCGGAGAGAGCGTATTTCCGGCATAGATAATTTCCGGTGCATCATCCTTCCTTAAGCTTCGATCACGGAACGTGCTGCGTTATTTGATCCACCTACTCCGATCAGAACAAATGCATCTGCATTTTCACGAATCTCTTTTGCAATTTCTTCCAGACGTTTTATATTCTCTTCGCCTGCCCACTCCTCTGTGTCAAGCCATCCCTGACTGTCTGCATAGCAGTTCTCCCCTGTTTTTGCTTCTTCAAGTATTCTGATATTTTCTGATGCGATCACATCAACTGCTTTTTTCTGATCTTCCGACTGATTGTGAATGATTAAGTTTAACATATTTCTACCCTTTCCCAATCTGATAATTTGTTTGATTTTTATAATTCTTATTTTAATCTAACGAAGGAAAGGGATAACTTGTATTCCTTTCCTTCTATTGATGACTATTTACAGAAACTACAGAATCAGATCATCTTCTAAATTTACGAAAGACATTTTGTCAAGTTTTTCCTGCATCTCTACTTCACCTTTACGAGTTAATGGATAGAAATACATTGCAGCAATAGAAAATACATATGCAATGATCGGTCCTACTGTACATAACAGCAAAATTGCTTTTAAACATCCAGGTGTCTGTTCTACTGCATCCTTATTATATCCTGTCGCAGAAAGAATAATTCCACTAAAGAACATTGAGAAAGCCTGACAGCATTTATTGACAAATGTGAACGTAGAATTAACAAGTGCGGTTCCATTAATTCCAAGTGTCATCTGTGCATAGTTTGCAGAATCAAGTACAGCTGATCGGCTTAACATATTGTTAATAGTCCATGTAAATGTGATCGCAATATATGTAAACATAACTGCTGATATTGCGTATGCACCCTTTAATCCTGTAACAAGCATTGGAAGAGTAACTAAAATTGCAAGTGCCTCAATACCAATAATTCCTGCTCTTTTTCCTGTCTTTTTTACAAAAGGCTGAATAAATGCTACTAATGCAAATCCAACAAAAGTAGATGCATATCCGATATATGTGATAAGATCTGTTCTTCCGCCCATATTATATTTAAAGAAATACATTCTTAATGAATTGGAGATCTGGAATGCGAACATATCTGTTCCATATGCGATAAGTACACATAAAAGAGCTTTGTTTTTTGTAATAACTGAAAATGTTTCTTTTAAAGAAAATCCCTTTTTCTCTGTTTTTGCATTTTTTGCTGCCGGATCGTATACATCAACATTTTTTACTGACATTGCTGATAAAATAAAAATCACTGCACTGACAGCACCAAAGATCACTGTAAACTTAAACCATGCAGATGCATTATCCTGTCCTCCTAATTTGTCAAGGATTGGTAATGCCCATGCTGATACTACCAAAGATGCAATAGATCCAAATGCCTGGAAGATTGCCTGGATTCTTGTTCTTTTTGCAATATCATTTGTAAGAATTGCAGGAAGTGCAAGCTGTGGAATCTGACAATTGTCCATGCCAGGGAATAAATAATATATGTAATAAATGCATATACCACTTTTCCTGTCATCGAGAAATTCGGTGCTGTGAAAAGTAATACAAACATAATTCCAAGGAATGGTGCTCCTGCGATAATCCAAGGTCTGTATTTACCGATTTTCGTATTAGTTTTGTCAACGATAATTCCCATTAATGGATCTGTAAATGCATCCACAAGTCTTGCTACCATAAATACCAGTCCTGCCATAGCAGGTGAAATTCCAAGAATATTGGTATAAAAGTATGTAATATAGGTACCTACCATCATAAAGATGATATTGTTTGCAAAGTTACCTGTACTGTATAACCAGTAATGTACTTCTGATGCTTTTGGCTTAGCCTGATTATTTGTTTTCATATTTTCTCCTCCGTTAGATTGTTAAATCTTTTAATTATGTTGGTTTTAAAATAGTACTTCTGCCCTACCAAAAGTACTTTTTTAATTCCGTCACTTTGTTAAAACTTTTAATAATTATATTATATGATAAAATTTATAAATATCAATTGACAATTATTCCAAATATAAGGCACTTATTTTGTTGATATTTACTTAAACTTTTTAACTAATATTTAGTTATATTAAGTGACCGCTACTAAATATTTAAAAACTTTTCGCGGATCAAAAAATATGCTGCCCCTTTCGCACCGCGGAATTTTTCAAATGGAGCAAACTCAATCTGAACCTCTTCTTCATTGAGTCCAAAGAAATTGCTTTTTGCCGATTCTAATAATTGCTTTCTGTTCTTTTCTGATTGAAACAAGCAGCTATCTGCCACCACATAACCAGGATTGATCAAATTCACAACATTTGCCAGAGCAATTCCAAGATAACCAATCGCCTGTTCAATAATCGAATTGACTTCAGGGTTTCCCAGTTCCTGTACTTCAAGGATTTGATCCATCCGAAGTATCCTATCCTTCTGCACACGCTCTCTAAGTTCCGGAAGCCTGCCTCCTAACATTGCCTCCTGGCAATTTCTGAAAATTGCTCCTTCGCTGCCAAGATCATCCACACATTTAAGTTCTTTGCCGACGCTTATCACTGTATGGCCGATTTCTCCTGCTCCTGCTGTATATCCTGAAACCACATCATCTTTCAACATTAATGGACACGCAACACCTCTTGAAACAAAAAAATATGCAAATGAATCCGGTTTTTGTCCACGCATACTCATTTCATGTCCAACAGCACGAAGCCTGGCATTGTTATCGATCAGTATCGGCAGATGGATCCGCTCCTCTAAATCTGTAGCAAATGGTTTTCCCATCCAGTCTTTTCTTGGATTGCTCCGGATCACACCCTTTTCTCTGTCAATAAATCCCGGTAGTCCTACCCCTACTCCAAGCAGATTTCTGCCTTTTGCTTTATCCACCATTTCGTTTATGATATTAGTTATCTTTTCAAGCATACCTGCATAATTTTCAGCAGGACTTTCATATTCTGATTGTTCTAAAACTTCTCCTCTTAAATTCATCAGAACCGCCCTGGTTGCATATGGGCCAAGTTCCACACCAATTGCATAGGCTGCCTCTGCACGGAATGCAATTGCATTCGGACGTCTTCCCATGTTATTTACAAGTTTTCCATCTGTTATGGGTATTTCTTCTAAAATCCCCTCCGAAAGCATTTCGTTTACACTCGTTGTAATTGTCGGAAGTGTTAATCCTAATTCTTCGGCTATCGCAGTCCTTCTCGCATTCTCCATCCGAAATATCATATTTTTGATCAAGACACGGTTGCGTCTTCTTGTTTCCAATAAGCTGTTTCCCTTTTTCCCTGCCATGCTTTGATATCCTTTTCCTATTATTTTATCTCAACCGATTCAATATCCAGTATATTCTCTGTTAGTATCATAACATATTTTCAAATTATTGTAATCAAAATGTATGATATTTTATCAGCATGGTTTATTCCTATTTTTTTGTAAAAAGCAGTAAAAGACGTGACCAAAATCACGCCTTTTACTGTTCCAATAAAATTATTCTGCTTTGTCTGCTCTTATCGTCTGCATATACATCATTAATTGTCCTAATGTAACGCCACTTTTATTTGGTCTTTTTTCATATTTTATTTTTCTTCCACTTCACAGGTATAACTTCTCTTACCTGCAATACAAATTTTCTCGCCAATCAGATTAATTGTCTCTTTGAATGGAAGATCTTCTGAAGATGTACCAACCATAATATCAAGCTGTCCCGGTTCAACGACAAACTGCATCTCTTCATCATAATAGCCAAGCTGTGCTGTATCAAGATTGAAAGTAATCTTCTTTGTCTCACCTGCATTTAAATGAACTCGTTTAAATCCGGCAAGCTGTTTATTAGGTCTTACGACATGTGCTCCGTGGAATGCCTGATAAAGCTGTACTACTTCATCTCCGGCAACAGCACCTATATTGCTTACTGTGCAGGAAACTTCGATTTTTCCATCAGTCGGAATCTCGGTCTTTTCAATTTTGAAATGATCCAATGCAAACTCTGTATAACTCAACCCATAGCCAAATGGATATAATGGCGTTCCCAATCCATCCGTATATCCACCACTGAAAATAGCTGCACTCGTAGCATCGCTTCCCGATGCATATCCGGAACCGTTTTATGATTATAAAAAATCGGTATCTGTCCGGCACTTCTAGGAATTGTTACATTCAGCTTACCTCCAGGATTAAAGTTTCCATCAAGAACATTTGTTACAGCTTCACCTGCAAATGGTCCCGGCATCCATGCCTGAACAATTCCTGCGACATTTTCTACTGCCCAGTTAACAGAAAAAATTCCCGGTCCATATAAAACAAGCACGACAGGTTTTCCTGTTGCAGCAACCGTTTCTAATAATTTTTCCTGAACACCAGGAAGTTCCAATGACTGACGATCTTTTCCCTCACCGCCTGTCACATTAACCCATCCGCAGTTTCCACCTAATCGCCATGACAACAACATCACTCTCATTTGCTGCTTTCACTGCGTCTGAAATCCTTCTTCTGATGTTCCGATAATATCGCATCCTTGTGCATAAAACTGTCTCAAATCTATCTGAAAGTACTTCTTTTAAGCTTCTAGTGTGAAGCGTTCTCAAAACTCCGTTCATATCGTCCAGCTGTTTTACATCTTCCTCATCCAGCATATCAAACAGTGTTTCAAATGGTCCTTTTGGTGCCTTTTCTTTTTCTGCCTTAGCCTGTTCATCTGCAATTCCATTGAATGTTACTGATGCATTGTTTTTTTCTTCCTGCATCCATCATCTCGATATAAGCAGGATAAGTATATCCGCTTACCGGATAACGGAGGCTGTCTGCATGCGGTCCGATCACAGCAATCTTTGTTCCTTTTTTGATTGGAAGGACACCATCATTTTTAAGAAGTATAAGGGAATCCTGTGCAATTTTTTTGCTGACCTCTTCTTTTTCCTCATTTCGCATTGCTTCTTCCAGTTTTTCAATTTCACAATATGGATTCTCAAATAATCCCCGCTTAAATTTAATTGTAAGGATTCTTCTAACTGATTCATCGATTAGTTTTTCATCAAGTTCTCCGCTTCTGACGTAATTCGGAAGATTACGGTAGGATGCACCAACCGGGATTTCTGTATCACATCCTGCTTTCTTTGCAAGAAGTCCAGCTTCCATATAACTGTTTGCAACTTTAAAATAGTTATATGTTTTTAATACTGCCGCTCCATCTGATGTCAGCATCCCTTCAAATCCCATAGTGTCACGAAGTAAATCTCTTGCAATTTTCTTATTATCAATTACCGGCAGTCCATCAATCTCTGCATAGTTTGCCATCATTGCATCAAGACCTGCTTCTTTATCTGCAGCTTCAAAAGGTGTCGCAAATACTTCATATAATTCGCGGTCATTTAATCTTGTAGTCGCAGTATTAAGTCCTGCCTGTGTCTCGGCATATCCAAGAAAATGTTTTGCTATACAGCTTACGCCCTGATTTTGCATACCTCTGACGTAATGAATACCCATCTGGCTGATCAGGTACTGATCCTCGCCATATGTTTCATAAGTACGTCCCCATCTCGGATCTCTGGATACGTCAATTACCGGACTCATAGCAGATGTGATTCCAACTGCTCTGGATTCCTGTCCAATGATCGAACTCATCTCTTCTGCCAGTTCCGGTTCCCATGTTGATCCAACATTAATCTGAGCCGGAAAAAGTGTTCCGCCTGCTCCCGGGTATCCACACAAATTCTCTGACTGCAACGCAACCGGTATTCCAAGTCTGGTTTCATTTACAAAAAAATCCTGCAGTTCATTGGTAATCTCTGCAATCTGTTTTGGACTCACGAGACCAACTAATGAATACTGCGTAATTCTTCCATGTCCATCCTTAAATTTTTCTTTCAAAGCTTCATGACTTAATTTACCATCTACAATAAAGGATGCCGCAAGGTCTCCACACAGCTGTGCAGCTTTCTCTTCCAGTGTCATTCTGGAAAGCAAATCTTCCACACGTACATCTACGGGTTGACTAGGGTCTTTGTATAACATCTTATCTTCCATTTTCTCTCCTTTTAATCACTTCTATCCGGATAGTTCCAGCCAGAAATCTATGCACTATTGCAATTCAACAATTATGTTAGGGCATATATTGTTGTACTCGATACTTTATTAAAAGTTTTAACTTAATGGATAATTTATTAATAGCACTTCCTGCTCAATTTGTCCAGTACAAAATATTTTTTTTACATTTCATACAATATTTTCAGGTTACTTTCAGTAACTACTCACAAAAATTGGCTTCTATCGCTTTTGCGCAATCCCCTTCTTTCATTCTCTCATATTTTCATACTGCTGTCTGATCAGGCAATCATCATTGCACGCAATACCCCGACACATTCATATTCTCTTTTTCCTGCACCTATTCCTACTTTCTCTATCACAAACTGCTCCGGGAGCTGTTCACTCGTGCGAAGTGCGGCGGCAATCGCTGCTCCTGTCGGTGTCACTAACTCTCCATCTACATTTGTAATATGCAATTTTCAAATGATGATCTGTTATAATATTCGCTACTGCCGGAACCGGAATCGGAAGCAGACCATGCTGGCATCGCACCATTCCTCTTCCTTCATTTAACTGAGGGATATAAACTTCATCAAAATTTAAACTGTCTGCACATACTGCAGCGGCAACAATATCAACAATTGAATCTACCGCACCGACCTCATGAAAATGCACCTGTTCAAGTGGTACACCATGTGCTTTTGCCTCTGCATTTGCAAGGATTTTTACGATTTTGCATGCAAGTTCTCTGGCACTGTCTGTCATAGATGCATGTCCGATAATGTGAATAATATCCTCCGGGCTTCTATGCTCATGGTGATGATGTTCGTCATGGTGGTGATCCTCATGGCCGTGATGGTGTTCTGCATGATGATGATCTCCATGCAGATATTCCATATCATGATCATGATTTTCATGTGCATGATCTAAAATAACATTAAAATCACACGCATCCAATCCTGATTTTTTCACTCTCGTAATCTCCGTTTTAAATCCATCTACAGGAAGACTTTGAAGTGCCTCTTCCATTTTTTTCTGATCTGCTCCCAGATCAAGCATAGCTCCTACAAACATATCTCCACTAATTCCGGAACCACATTCCAGATATAACTTATGCCCCATTGTGTATTCTCCTTTTTCTTGCAGATTTATTGTTCTATCATGTATTACATACTTCTGTTTTGTGCCTTTATTTTAACACAGTTTCGTAAAAAAAGAGCGCAAACATTTATCAAAACGTTTGCGTTCTTTTTTATAAACTTTTTCCTAATTTTAATACCATGTAATTCATCCTAAAACAAATGTTCAATATTCAATTCTCTTATAATCTGCACGATCTCTTTTGTTCTGCTGCAACCAATTTGCGAAGCAGACCTTTGATCTGTGTCTTTATCGTACTTACCTCCACACTGCGTGCTTCTGCAATCTCATGTACCTTATACCCCTGTAAAAGCAACTTTATCATCTCACGTTCTGTTGCAGTAAGTTTTGAAATATTATTTATGAAAAAAGCAGACTCTTCTCACTCTGCTGAAGTCTGGCATATTCCTGCATCACAGTCTCATGGATCTTATTTGACATAATTGGATTCACTTTGAGAGCACAGCGGATATGGTAAAGTATTTCTTCATCCTCACATCCTTTTACAATATAATCAAGTGCTCCTGCACCCATGGCTGTCACGATCATCTCGCGGGTCTCATGTGCTGTCAGAAAAATGATTCCGGCTTCCGTGTCAGCTCCCGTATTTCCTGCGTTGCTAAAATACCTGCGTTCATTGTCTCCATCTCAATATCCATCAATATCAGATCATACTCTGTGTTTCTGGCAAGATTTACAATCTCTTTTCCTGAAGAAGCAGTCCCTACAACCTCCATATCCCGTTGATTGTTGATCAATTCTGTAAGATCCTCTCTTAAAAGCTGAAAATCATCAGCGATCAAAATCTTTTTCTTATCTGCCATTTTCTTCTCCTGTCTGTTATCTATTCGTACTTTGGAATTAAAATATAGAATTTACTTCCCTTTCCCTCTGTACTTTCCACTCTCATTTTACCCAGATGGCTTTTTACAACCTCTCTGACATAATATAAGCCCATTCCCCAGTTATAGTTAGAATTTTTGCTGGAATAAAACGGATCGAAAATCTTCTTTATCTGACTCTTTGACATTCCAAGTCCATTATCACTGACCTCGATCAAAGTATATAATCTTTCATTCCTGCATTTTAAGCATACCTGCCCATCTTCTCCCCGTTCTGCAGCTATGACGGCTTCTTCTGCATTGATCAGAAGGTTATAGATTGCCTCACACAGATGATCCTTATCTGCAAGAACCATAGACACTTCCTCGTTTTGGATGCGCACTCCCGCATCCGGAAATTTATTGTGAAACCGTTCTAATGTCGTGTCTATGATCTCCTGAATATTAACCGGCATCATCGTAATGGAATTAGATTTTACGCTGCGGTACAGTTCCTCAATTCTTGTAAACATTGTATCGTTTGTAGCCCGGAGTGCATCAATACATTCTTTCAGCTTCACCGTATCCGGCTCCGGCTGACTGTAAATCTGGTCAATTCTTTTATAAATAACCTTGTTGGCAAGAAGCTGATTTTTCATGCTGTGAACGAACATGGAAACTCCTACCCTCACTGTATCGAATTTCCGTTCCATCACAACATCCGTCATGGCAACTTCATAATCACCTTTTGTATATTTAAATAGACTGTAAAAGCCAAGCACAGCACAAATGATATTTACAATCACAAGCATAATATAACTTGCCAGAGACGGATTAATCTGAAGATATCCGATTCCCCTATTCCATGCGATCGAATACCCGTAAAAGAGATAAACCTGCCCCGGATCCTGATGATAGTAAATAAGATAAATTGCCAAAATCGACACCAAAAAGATTACTGTCTGCTGAAATTGCCTCTTCAAAAACAGGATTGAAATGGAAAAATACTCGATTAATAAAATCACCACAGATACTGTCAGATATAGATTGATCCAGATCATATTTCCTTTTGCTATAATCTCCTGCATACTTTCCCTGTTATGAACAATCATTCTATAAACTGATGGAAAGTAAAGAATCAGCGACATGATCGGTATGACCCTTGATAATTTAACCCATGTTTTCCGCTTTCTAAGTCCCGGAAGCATTGAATAATTCATTGCAATCCTCAGCAAAAAAACGGAAACAGAGACCTGCCTATGGCAATCAGATATCCCAGCTGACCTAATGTGATCAGGAAATACTGCATCTTCCGATATATGTTTCTTGAAAAATACAGAAATGTTAATACTTCCTGTGAAATGCCACCTTTTTTTGCAATAAAAAGCATAACACCACATAATTCCAACATAAGACTTGTACAAAGTCCCAGCCATAAGATGGAATCTTTATTTTTTCTGTAAATGATCAAGAATACCGATGCAATAACTAAGCTGAATGCCAAAATAAGTAACATGTTTTTGTCTCCTGTTTCCGTTTTCTTAAATCTTTTAACAAAAAAATATTCAGTTATATTTTAACACTATTTTTTGTTTTCTTCTACCTCTCTATGAGATTTCCTCCAACAAATACATCTGCGATGTCATTCTCCGCATCTAAAAGAACGATATCTGCATCTTTTCCATCTGCAATCGATCCTTTTTTATCGTATACTTTGATAAGTCTGGCTGGATTCTCTGAAAGAAGCGGTAAAATCTCTTCCAGACGTTTTCCTGTAAATGCAAGAAGATTTTTCAAAGCAACATTTTGTGTTAAGGTACTTCCGGCTCTTACTCCGTTTTCCAGCTTTGCATCACCATCTTCAACAATAACATCGTTTACTCCAAGTTTATATCTTCCATCCGGTAGACCTGCAGCCATAATTGAATCTGTGATTGCAACTACTTTGTCAAGTCCTTTCACTTTCAAAAGAAGACGTACTGTACCAGGGTGAAGATGTCTTCCATCACAGATTGCCTCACAGTAAATATCAGATTCTAATGCAGCTCCCATAATTGCAGGAAAATGCTGATGTAAAAGTTTCATCGCATTAAATGTATGTGTACAGCATTCTGCACCGTTGTTGATTGCTTTCCAGCTTGTATCATAATCTGCTCCGGAATGTCCGATTGCAACAGTAATACCAAGCTCTTTCATTGCCGGAATGTCATCAATAAGTCCTTCTACTTCCGGAGAAATCGTAATATAACGGATGTTTCCTTCTGCTCTGTCCTGATATTCTTTCAGAAGTGGCATATTGGCTTTCTGAAGAAGATGCTCCGGCATAGCCCCCTTGTACTCTGAAGACAAAAATGGTCCTTCCAGATGAATACCAAGTAAATTTGCTCCTTTATGCTCCATCTTCTGATGTTTCTTATATTCATCAATGCACCATTCTGTCTGTTCTTTTGTATCAGTCAAAACAGAACATAACCATGAAGTCGTTCCATTTCCGGCTGCAAAACGGCAGATTTTCTCATAATCTTCTGCTGTTGCCGCATTAACATCTACACCTACTGCACCATGTGTATGTACATCAATAAATCCAGGCACTACTTTCTTTCCTGCTGCATTATACACTTCTGCCCCATCTTCAATTGGTGCATCCGGTGGTAAAATTAATAAGTTTACCATCTTCAATTTTAATTGTTTTCTTTAAAAAACGATGTTCAATGTAAACTTCTCCATTTACGATATATCTGCTCATGATTTTTTCTCCTCTTCTTATACAATAAACTGCCACACAAAATTATGTGCGGCAGCCTTTTTATTCTTTTTATTCCGGAAGGTTAGCAACAAACTCTGTAAATTTAATATTGATGTCCGGATGATCCTGCAATAAGCTTACTGGGAAATGTGCTGTTTTTTCGCCATAAGCTGCATGTCTTACAACACTTCTGTGCCAGTCTCTGAAACATCCTAATCTGATTTTTTCTTGCATGAGCGATTTCATTAATGCCGATTGTGATACAGTAATGTGGCATATCATCTAATGCACATTAAATCACCAATTGAATTCACAGCTCTTGTTTCTTTTGAGATTTCAAGAACTCTTGTATGCTGAGCCAGGAACTCATCCGGTGTCATTGTATCAGAAGCCTCATTGAATGCAACATGACCATTAATTCCAATTCCCCCGAAGCAAATATCTACTCCACCAAGTTTTTTGATCATATCCTGAATATGTGTCAGGTTTTTAGGATCCGGGAAAATTCTCTGTTCTTCCGGCATTACGAGTTCTGGTTTAATTTTGGTGTAAACCGTTCTGTCCATAAATCCACGGAAGCTCAATTTATCCTCTTTGTCAATCCATTCTTTATCATCTGTCAGGTATTCATCCATATTAATAAACCATACATTTTTCAGGCTGATATTCTGCTCATTTACCATATCTACAAAATACGGATACTGTCCTACAGGACCTACAGGCAGATAAATACTGTATTCTCACCAAGAGCATTTTTACGTTTGATTTCTTCTACCATTTCATCTGCCATTGATTTAAATACAGCAGCATTATCTTCCATAACGATCAACGGAATTTTTGGTGCTTTTAACAGTTCTTCTTTGTTATAATAATAATATTCATGTTTCATTTTCTCTTCCAACCTTTCCTGTCTACATCAGCGTTACAATAAGGCTGCCACACCGATTCCAGAACTCCTGGTCTAGCGTAACAGCCTTGTTATTTCATTTACTTTTCAAATGCTGTGTGCATTTTCTTTTAGTACTCTCCAGCTTCTTTCATAACATCTAATAATACGTAATCAGATACTGGTGGGTCAACTTCAACAGCACCTGCCTCGATGAAGTTCTCCTTCTGTAACTCATAGTATCCTTCTACTGTACCATCTGCTGCACCTTCAGATACCTCTTTACCTGTTAACCATTCTGCATCACCACGCTGATCATATACTGTATCCTGATCGCCTGCAATCTGTTTTGCGATTAAAGCAGCTGTATCTTCCTGATGATCTGCTGCCGCATAATCCATTGCTTTGAATAATGCTCTTGTGAAACGTACTAAGACATCTCTGTTCTCTTCTGCATATTTTGGCATGCAGATCCAGCTTGCAAGAGATACAGTTTTGTCAGAGAATGTCATGTTGTCTGCTAATTTTGTAGCATTTGCATCTTCTTCTAAGATCTTTAAGCTGTTTGGTGACCATGTTGCAGCTGCATCAACTTTACCGGATAACATAGCGGATACGATTCCGGATGCATCCATATCAATTGCTTCGATATCATCCATTGTCAATCCAACACTTGTAAGTGAGTTTACAAGGATATCTTCACTGGATGTTCCTGAAGAGTAAGCAACCTGTTTTCCTTTTAAGTCTTCGATAGATGTAATACCTTCGCCTCCGATCAATGCATCACCATTGGAGATATGGGATAATGCAAAGATTGTTGCCTGTCCGTTGATGCAAAGTTTATGAGCACCCTGTCCGATATATCCGACATCAATACTTCCTGACTCCATAGCGGAAATGATTGTCGGACCATCCTGGAACTCTACAAGATTTACTGTGATTCCTTCTTCTTCTAAGTAACCCTGAGCGATTGCGTTCTCAACTGACCATAAGCTCCATAGTTTGGCATGTAAGCTACATTTAATGTAACTGGCTCTACAGCTTCCTTCTCCTCTGTAGCCGGTGTCTCTTCTTTTGCTTCTTCTGTAGCCGGTGTCTCTTCTTTTGCTGTGTTGTCAGCAGGTGCATCTGTCTTGCTGCCGCATCCTGCAAGCATTCCTGCTGTCATAGCACCTACCATTAATAAGCTCAATATTCTCTTTTTCATGTTGTTTTTCCTCCTTAAATTGGATATTTGGAATTTCCCCCAATTCCCTTAGTTATCATTTATAATCCGGTTTCCCGGTTACAACCTTTTTATTATTTTCTTACTTCCAGATATTCCTGATATACCTGACTCCAGATTTCATTTTTAAGTTCCATGAATTCCTTTGTCATCTTTGTCTCCTGGGTACGTGGATATGGAATATCAATCTTTACAATATCTCTGATACGTCCCGGGCGGGCGCTCATGATAATAACTGTCTGTGCAAGAATGATTGCTTCCTCAACATCATGTGTAATAAAGAAGCACGTCTTCTTCTCTCTCTGCCAGGTCTCTAACAGCTCTGTCTGTAACTGGGTACGTGTCTGTGCATCAAGAGCTCCGAATGGCTCATCCATAAGTAATACTTCAGGCTCTGCTGCATATGCTCTTGCGATAGCAACACGCTGTTTCATACCACCGGATAATTCTTTTGGATAATGTTCTGCGAACTTCTCCAACTGAACCATCTCCAAATATTTCATTGCCTCTTCTTCTGCCTGTTTTCCTTTGATGCCACGCATCTCTAATGCAAACATAACATTTTTCTTAACAGTAAGCCATGGGAATAATGCATACTGCTGGAATACAACGCCACGGTCTGTACCGGTTCCTTTTACTTCTTTTCCATCGCAGTATACTGCTCCGCTTGTCGGCTCTAATAATCCTGCGATAATATTCAATAAAGTGGATTTTCCACATCCGGATGGTCCTACGACACAGATGAACTCATTATCATGAATATCAAGTGTCACTCCGTTTAATGCAACCATCTCACCATTTCTTGTATTATATATCTTCTTTACGTTATCAACTTTTACACGAACCGGTCTGCTGTCATCGCGATTTGTTAAATCTCTCTCTTCTCCTGCCATGATGTCAGTCTCCTTTCAAGATATTTGATCAGTTCTCCATTGAGATACCTAAGATACCAATGATAATAATGTATAAAAGCATTGGTGCAGATTCAAAGCTGTTGTTCAGAGATCTGATTCTCATTCCCAACCGGCTGTTGCTCCAGTAGATTCTGCAGCGATCAGTGTTGTAAGTGCTACAGAAGCTCCAAGTCTTACTGCTGTCAGGATAAATGGTAATGTTGCAGGAGCAATAACTCTGATGAAGATATCTTTATCTGTTGCTCCAAGAACTCTTGCTGCTTTGATCAGTGTCTCATCTACATTGATAACACCCTGATAGATTGTAATGCACATTGTCAAGAAACATGCAATCGTGATAACGATGATCTGTGGTTTTCTTCCAACACCTGCCGCAATTACAATAAGTGGTACATAAGCAAGTGGTGGGATGTTACGGATGAACTGGATCCATGGTTCAATAATATAACGAACCGGTTTATACCATGCCATAAGGATTGCAACCGGAAGTGCGATTACAAAACCAAGCACATAACCTGCTACAACTGAAATCAAACTGGATAAAATATCCGTACCCAGAACACCTCTGTCAATCATTGTTTTAATGCTCTGACAAACTACCACAACATTCTGGAACGCTCTGCTTGTTGATGGAATAATTGATAAAATATACCAGAACAGCATAGCCACTGCAAATGAGATCAGTAACCAGACTCTCTTTGGTATTTTATCTGCCAGAGATTTGTTTTTGTTATTCATAATACCGTCTCCTTCCCTTTCGGAACTTCTTTCTTGATTCAAAGTATAGACCTCTATTTTGTTTTTGATAAGGATGAACTTTTTTCATCCTTTTTAAGAAAGGCGTCTGGCAAAAAAACTGCCAGACACCTTTTGTCTGAAATGACGGTAACACAAATCGTCACTTTATTAATCTAGTTCTTATCTTTGTATTCTTCAAAAGCATTGATTCCATAGGGGAGCAAATATGGGGGCAGCTTATTTAATATTGTTCTGCAGCACTCCACGCAGCCCTTCCAGATACTTTCTGCATTCCGGAAGAATCACCTGGGTCTTTGTACTGTAAGAATCCGTTGTACAACAGATTGCGCCTTCCGGCAGACATATCTTCTGCCCTGTAAGAAGTGGATCGCCTGTCTTTTTCTGCCATGTCTCAAGAAGCTGTCGCATCTCGTCCTTCACTGACTGATAATCTTCTTCCCCGATCAGATTATCCCGTTCCTGTGGATCAAGCATAAGATCATACAGTTCTTCTCTCACAAGTTTCTTCTCAAAATATCCGTTTTCATGGAATACTTCTTTTGACAGACTGTCATCAATATGGGTAGGCGGAACTTATCGTAACCATTCTCCCACCGTACAATATATTTATTTTTCTTCGTTCTGACAGATCTGACCGGCTCGTATGCAACATGATAGTTAATCTCTGCATAAACTGCCTCACGGATTTCTTCCTCTTCACCTGTTATCACCGGTAGAAAAGAACTGCCGGAAAGCCAGTTTGGTTTTTCCATATTCAAAATATCGCACAGTGTCGGAAATACGTCTATCTGCGACAGCAAAGCGTCACTGATACAATGTACCCTCGGCATACCCGGATAACGAAGGATAAAAGATACACCTGTTCCATCATCGTACAGATTGCATTTCATCATAGGAAATGGCAATCCGTGATCTGTGGTAAAGAATATCAATGTATTCTCATATTCCCCGGTTTCTTTTAAAGCATCCAGTATTTTTCCACACAATCTGTCCACTGTATCAACTGCGATCTGCATACCTGTCATATCTTTCTGACATCCGGTAAGTTTGGCAATGCCTTTGGCACCTGTACATAGTCTGTTTCATATTCATCCGGCACACGCGGATACTCGCGGTGG
>ENA-OQER01000465-OQER01000465.1-human-gut-metagenome-genome-assembly--contig:-NODE-465-length-21812-cov-7.169380_pt1 | contig 21812 bp, 24 predicted proteins | sample MGYA00242797_ERZ504639 | MGnify/ENA primary metagenome ERZ504639 (study PRJEB26092, sample SAMD00036306) | human gut metagenome | host: Homo sapiens | study: EMG produced TPA metagenomics assembly of...
AGAAAGAAAAGAAACAGCATAAAGTGAATTTTAACATCAAAGAAAAGCTGAAAAAGACGTTCTCCAAAGAACATCTGAAGGAAGTGTTCACCGGCGAGGAGCAGAAAAAGCACCTGAAACAGGGCTCTTATTCTTCAATTATGACGGTGATAGTTCTGGCTGTGATTGTGGTTATTAACCTGATTGTGGCGCAGATTCCGACCAGCAAAACACAGATTGACCTGAGTACGCAGAAAATGTATTCCATTACAGATGAGACGAAAACGGCATTAAAGGATCTCGATCAAGACGTTACCTTGTATTATATTGTGCAGAAGGGCAGTGAGGATGACACCATCGAGAAGCTGCTGGAGCACTACGATGAGCTTTCTGACCATATCAAAGTAGAGACAAAAGACCCGGATCTGTATCCGAAATTTACGAGTCAGTATACCGATCAGACGGTAGCTGCAAACAGTGTAATTGTCGTATGCGGCGATAAGAGCAAGGTGGTCAGCAACAGTGATATGTGGGAGACTTCCACAAACTATCAGACCTATCAGACACAGACGACCGGCTTTGACGGCGAGGGTCAGATTACCAGCGCCATCACGTATGTGACGAGTGAAAACAACCCGAAGGTTTACTGGGTAACCGGCCACGGCGAGGCTTCCGAGAGTGATCTCTCTACAAACTTTAGTGATGCCATTAACAAAAACAATGTGGAAATCAGTGATCTTGCCCTGATGACAGACGATATCCCGGAGGATGCCGAGGAGCTTGTAATCATGTCCCCGACCACCGATTTTTCAGAGGATGAGGCAAATAAAGTCATTACCTACCTGGAAAACGGCGGAAAGCTTCTGATGTTCACCAGCTATACCGGAACGGATATGCCGAATCTGGATTCCATACTGGAAAATTACGGCGTGAAACGCTCCAGCGGAATTGTTGTGGAGACCGATTCCCAGCATTATTATCCGCAGATGCCGTATTATCTGCTACCGAACATTCAGAGTGATGACATTACAACCGAAGTAAAGAGTAATTACATTCTGATGCCGGTTGCACAGGCAATTCAGAAGCTCGATTCTTATCGTGATACCATTACGATCAAGAGCCTTCTGACGACCACCGAGGACGCTTATATTGAAAATGACCCGGAGAACAGCACCTGGTCGAAGAGTGCGGACAGTGAGACGGGCGCATTTGACCTTGGTGTTTCCATCACAGAGACTGTAGATGATAAAGAGACACAGATCATTTATTTCTCGAGTGCATCGATGCTGAGCAGCCAGATTGACCAGGCAATCAGCGGTGCGAACTCGAAGCTGGCAGCGACTGCACTGACCTCCATGTGTGATGTGGAGCAGACCGTTGTTATTCCAAGCAAGAGCACAAGCTATACAAACCTGGTATTTACACAGGGAGCAGTTAACACCTGGTCTATTATTACCATTGCGGGAATTCCGCTGGTACTTGTTGTAATTGGCGTGATGATCTGGATGAAGAGGAGAAAACAGTGATGAAGAAAAAAGGAAAGATGGCGGCCTGCCTGATCCTTTTGGTACTGCTTCTTGCCGTACTGGTGGTGCTGACGAAGAAAAACAGCACCGCCGATGCGGACAGCAGCAGTTCGGATTCTGGTGCAGACGCCGAAAAAGTAGTTGATTTTTCAAAAGATGATGTAACAGCGCTTTCGTTCCAGATCAACGGAGAGACGGTGTCCTTTACGAAAACAGCAGGAGACGATGATACCGATATCTGGACATACGATCAGGAGGATGGATTCCCACTGGATGAGGGCAAGATAACGAACGTTTTAAGCTCTCTTAGCAGCATGACAGCAGAAAGAGTCATTGAAGGCGATGAAATCGATTCTATGGCCGATTTTGGGCTCGAGACGCCGTCTCAGGAGGTTGTAGTGACTGCGGGAGACGAGAAAACGACGATTCATGTCGGAGATAAGAACAGCTCGAGCAGATACTATATTTATCTGAACGATGATACGAGTAAGGTTTATCTGGTAAGCACATCGCTTGGAACGATGTTCCCGTCCGATATGATGGAGTGGGCGACAACGGAATCCATGCCATCTGTGACGGCGGAAAACATTACAAAGCTGCAGGTGGAGGGTGAGAACGGATATACGCTGACAAAAGAAGTAAGCGCTGCTGATTCGGCACTCCAGACGGATGAATGGCAGGTTGTGGACGCAGATGGAGCGGCACATGGCGGTGATGCGGATTCGATCGGCACCATGACAAGTGCAGTGGCATCTCTTAGCTTTGGAGATCTTGTTACGTACAACGCATCGGATCTTTCCCAGTACGGACTGGATCAGCCAAAGACGACGATCCGCGTGCATTACACGGAAGAGCAGGAGTTGAGGCTGACGATACAACAACGGCAGATACTTCTTCGGATTCCACAACAGATTCTGCATCAAGCGACAGCACTGCAACGAGCTCTTCTTCCGAAACGACAACCGTTACGGTGGAGAAAGATCTGGTATTGTATGTCGGCAATGCAAATGAGGACGGCGGTTCTTATTACGTGAAGCTGGACGGCTCGAATGAAGTTCATCTGATGACGGCTTCGAATGTTGAAACCTTCACCGGAAAGAAGGCATCTGATTTCTGGAACATGTATATCGGCATGGAAAATGTATCGGATCTGACGAGCCTTGATATTACGTATAACGCGAGACGAAGACGTATGTACGCCATGTGGAAGAGAAAAAGGATGACGACAGCGATTCCACAACACAGGAAATCAGTTACATCTGCGGCGATGAAACGATTGATAAATCAACGTTTACCACATTCTATTCTTCACTCATTGGCCAGAAGGCGCAGACGAAGGATGAGAGCCTCGTACAGGCCAAGGATGCCGAGTTTACCGCAGTCTTCCATATGACAGACGGCGACCTGACATTTGCTTACAGCCCGTATGATTCGAGCTTCTATTACACGGTAGATGAGGACGGAGTGCCGTCTCTTGTGAATAAAAATAACGTGAAGACCATGCTGGAAAATTACGGGAAACTGCTTGCGGCAAAGACGGAGGATGACAGTTCTTCGGATTCGGCGGAATAAGGATTCAGTGAAAGCTGATTGTTCAAAAAACGGAGGATTTACTGACATGGAAAAATCAGTAAATCCTCCGTTTTTTTGTCTCGTTTTTTTTGTTCGCGGCGGGAGCAGAAGGGGTGTTATTGTACCGGGGCGAAGAAGATCTGGATCTGGTCTAAGAGGGCCTGCGGGGCCTCCATCTGCGGCATGTGCTTTGTTTTCGGCAGGATCTGGGTTTCGATGGAGGTGTTGAGCGCTGTGTACAGCGCAAAGGTTTCTGCGATGCCCGGCTCTTCCTCGCCGCCGATGAGGAAGATGCTGTTGTCAATGTGCTTTAAGGCGTGGCCGATGTTGAGGTTCACGTAATTGCCCGCAAGGCTTGCAAAAAGGTACTTTCCGGCACTGCTCTGGAGGTGGGCTGACTCATAGAATGCGTCTACGTCCTCCGGCGAGCGGTGGAACGGGTTGTGGTAGTAGCTCTCGGTGAATAAAAGCTCGATGTTGGATCGGCCGGTGAGCGTGTGGTACAGCAGCGTTCCGACGAGCGGGAGCTCGATCATGCGTTTCAGGAAGCGGCTGCGTTTATCCGGGATTTTGTTGAGCTTGGCAAGGTCGGTCGTTGATCATCATGATTCGGCCAAAGCATTTCGGGGCTGTATTGCAGGCGGTTACGACGAAAGAACCGGATAAACCGGATGCAATTACGTCGGTTGGACATCCGATGACCTGCTTGATGAAGGTGACGATGAGCTGTACGTATAAAAAGTTTGTGTACGTGATCGCCGGCTTGTCGGAACGGCCGCAGCGAGAAGATCGAGTGTGTAGACGGTGTGATCCTGGGCGAGAGTATCCTCAATATACTGCCATTCGCGGCCGCTGGAGGCACAATGTAAGTCATGAAGTAAGAGCATCGGGGTTCCGGTGCCTTTTTTTGTGTAAAAAATATCGCCGAACTGCCAGGAGAAGATCTCTTTTTCGGTCGCTGCGAGCAGGTTTTTCCGTATGGCAGCGGTATCGAGTGTCTTATTTAAAAAGTAAATCGCTGCACCGGACATCGTGGTTAATACACTGAGCGTAACCAGTTTTTGCTGTGTTTCATATCTAAAACTCCTTTCAGGGTTCTCCCAAAGGGGATGGATTCGGGGAAAATGTGGTGCTTTTTACCCATTATAAGCGAAAAAGGAGAAAGATACAATGCAAAAATGAAGGGAAAGATGGGAAAAAGAGAAAAAACAGAGGATAATTGAGCAAATTGTAGCGGCAATTGTGGACAACAATGATTATGTAAACCAAAGATAAAACGCGTTACTAAATAGTTTACATAACTATGAAAAATGAGAAAAAAAGCAAACCTGATGACTACAAAAACCTGAAAATACGAGAACGAAATAAAATCCTGACAAACGGGTGAAAAAACCGAAAAAAGAGGGCCAAGATCGGGTTTAGTAAATGGTTCGGAAAATACGAAAAACGAATTAAAAAGTTCAATTTATATAAAAATACAAAACATAATTAAATAATTTAATAAAACGAAGAAATGGAAAGTATAAAACGGTGTGAAACATGCGAAAATATGGGAAAAACAAGAGAAAAGAATAAAAACATAAAAATGGAAGAAAAAATACGAATGTTTTAAAAGTTTGAAAGACGAAAAACAGCTGGGGAACGAAGGAAGAGGATAAGAAAACTGCTTCTCCATGAAGAATGAGAACTGGAAAATGTGAAAATGATGTTTCACGTGAAACATTGGGAGAGGTGTGAAACATGAAAAAGAGGGAGTGAGAGAGTTACATAAGTAAAAAGTGAAAAAGATGAAAAAAGGCAAAAAAGGAGAAAAAAGAGGAAAAAGAGGAAAAAGGATAAGAAAGGCAAATGAAGCAAAATATGAGTAAAAAAAGAGAAAAAGAGTAGAAGAAGGGTAGAAGAAAGGAAAGGACAGCACGACGGACAAAAAGAGAAAAAACGTAGAAAGTAAAGATGGAGCAGCAACAGCGGAAGAAGAAATAGAGACGTTGGCTGAAAAGAACAATAGACATAGGCGAAGAGGGGGATTGGGATGTAGCGTGAAATGGAAGAGAAATGGTAAAAAAACAGAAAAATGTGCTACTGGTAATAAAAAGGGGAACAGAAAGAGAAAAAACAGTAAAAAAGGGAGAAAAAAATGTTGCACGGCTCGCGCTTCTTACTGATGGAACTTAAAAACAGAAAAATAGTAAAATCTCATAGAAAAAGCACTAAAATGTAAAAAATGGGATCTGAATCACGCTCAAAAGCTTTTTCTTTGCTGAAAAAAGAGATGTTTACGATCCTGGAAGGCCTGTAAACATCTCTTTTTGCTGATTTTTTGTAGAAATAATGGTTTAGAGCACGTTTGAAAAATTATTTCTGAGTCTATGCGCTGCCATACATCGAAGGGATCTGTTACGGAAAGTTCCCCTCGGATGTATGGCAGCTTTGCAATATATTTTGCTCTTATTAGTCGACATGACGCGTAATGTCTCTTTTTTTTACCCTACAGAAAAAATATTAGTACTGAAAAACGGATTGTCGGCTGGATAAAGCATGAATTCCTGGATGTAAAAAGTATTTTGAAACATAATCCAAAATTTTCTAAAAAAGAGCACTCATACTATCTAAATGATACCTGTTCAACACATCTTTCACCCCGGAAACGATTTCTTCCCTGCTGTAGTTGTGGTCTTCCAGAAAGTCATTGTCCAGCTGATTCAAATGTGAATAGAAGAGAAGTGCAGTCTTTAACGATTCCATATTTTCTGGATTCTGTGTGAAATCATATAACTGATTTTCTGCATCGTTAATAAATCCCTGATCAGCGAGGTGAATCAGCGAATATAACGTTTTTTTCTGCATCCTCTGACTCAAAAACAACAGATACAGGATCCTCCTCTTTGAAATCAATATGAAAAAGCAGTTTTAAAACCGTTCGAACCATTTCTTTGATCAACGCAGCAGATAATCATCTTCAAACATGGCGAAAACCTCCTTTCTTCGGTTGTGAGCAAGTTCGGTCAAAAAATAATGGCCGGAATAGATATAGTATAACATGAAAAAGCCTTGAAAAACGTTAAAAAAAGAAAAATCCCTTTGTGAAACAGCATCTTTTTAAAAATGTTTCACGTGAAACATCGCCAAAAATCTCCAAAATTCACCGGTTTGGTGTCCCGCGATCATGTAAAAATGCAGAAAATGTTTCACGTGAAACATTTCCAGTAGTAAAATCCGGCGTAGTATGATAGAATATTCTTGTCCCAAATTGGGGCAATTTTAGATAGAAATCTGAAGAAATCCTCAGATATACTGGCGCATGAAGAGAAAAATTATTTCCTTGAACACGCCGAAATACCTGCCGCATAGTTTCCTGTTTCCCGAAAAAATGCCGGCAGGTCATTTCCTGTAAAAGGGAAAAACAGTAAAAAAAGGAAAACAAAAAGATGAAAGGAGGCAATACATATTTTGGGAAGAACAATTGCAATTGCCAACCAGAAAGGCGGCGTAGGGAAATCTACCACCGCAATCAACCTTTCTTCCTGTTTAGGGGAAATGGGACAAAAAGTTCTGACCATTGATATGGATCCGCAGGGAAATACAACCAGCGGAATGGGAGTGGAGAAAAACGAAGTAGAAAATACAATCTATGAACTGCTTCTGGGAGAGTCGAAACTGGAGGATTGTATTATTCCGCTGAAATTCGACAATCTTTCCCTCGTTCCTTCCAATGTCAATCTGGCCGGAGCGGAAATTGAGCTGATCGGGGTGGATGATAAAGAATTCATTCTGAAAAAAGCAATCGATCAGGTCCGCGATCAGTATGACTTCATCATCATCGACTGCCCGCCGTCCTTAAATATGCTGACGATCAACGCGATGACCACCGCGGACACCGTTCTGGTGCCGATTCAGTGTGAATATTACGCACTGGAGGGATTATCACAGCTGATGCATACGATTGAGCTGGTGCAGGAGCGTCTGAATCCGGATCTGGAGATGGAGGGCGTTGTCTTTACCATGTACGATGCGAGAACCAATCTTTCTCTGCAGGTAGTGGAAAATGTAAAGGATATCCTGAAACAGAATATCTATAAGACCATTATTCCGAGAAATGTCCGTCTTGCAGAGGCACCGAGCTATGGCATGCCGATCAACTATTATGATAAGCGTTCCACCGGTGCAGAGAGCTACCGTCTCCTGGCAGACGAAGTGATTCACAGGGGGGATGAAGAGTAATGGCGGCAAGAAGAGGAGGATTAGGGAAAGGCCTGGATTCACTGATTTCACCAGGACTCCCATCTAAAGCAGAAGCAAAAGAGAAAAAGGCAAAACCGGAAATTAAGGTTGTCGAGAAGGTTGTTGAAAAAGTTGTTGAAAAACCGATCGAGATGAAACTGAAAATCTCTGATATCGAGCCGAACCGGGAACAGCCGAGAAAGTCTTTTGACGAGGATGGCCTCATCGAGCTCTCGGAATCCATCAAACAGTTCGGTATCCTGCAGCCGATTCTGGTACAGAAAAAGGATGACTACTACGAGATCATCGCCGGAGAGAGAAGATGGAGAGCGGCAAAACTTGCCGGTGTCAAAGAAGTTCCGGTGATTATCAAGGACTTTACCGAGCAGGAAGTCGTAGAGATTTCTTTGATTGAAAATATTCAGAGAGAATCCCTGAATCCAATTGAGGAGGCACACGCATACAAACGCCTGATGGAAGAGTTCCATCTTCGCCAGGACGAAATCGCAGAGCGGGTTTCCAAGAGCAGAACGGCGGTTACGAACTCGATGCGTCTCTTAAAGCTGGATGACAGAGTACAGCAGATGGTTGTCGATGAAATGCTGACAACGGGTCATGTACGGACACTGCTGGCACTGGAGGACAAGGAACTCCAGTACAATACGGCCATGAAAATCTTCGATGAAAAGCTCAGCGTCCGTGAAACGGAGCGCCTGGTCAAAGAGATCTTAAATCCAAAGGTGAAGAAAGAAAAGAAGTCAACCTGGAAGAGGAAGCCATCTACGAGGGACTGGAAGAGAAAATCAAGAGTATCATCGGTACCAAGGTTTCCATTCACCGCGGGGCAAAGCACAAAGGAAAGATCGAGATCGAGTATTATTCCCAGGAAGAGCTCGAGAGAATCATGGATCTGTTTGAATCAATACAGTAAGAGGTAGAATAATGAGCGATTTATTTAGTAAGGTAGGAATTGACCTTGGCGTTGTTGTACTTCTTCTGATTGTACTGATTATCGTGATGATGATTATGACGGTCAGCATGTCGCTGCGTCTGAGCAGACTGAACCAGAAGTACAGAAGCTTTATGAAGGGAAAAGACGCCCAGTCACTCGAAAAGCTGTTTCATCAGCGGTTCAAGGAAATTGACAAACTGAACAAGCAGAATGAGCTGACGAAAAAGAATCTTGCGGATCTGAAAAAGATCCAGGGCATGACGCTGAACAAATACGGAATCGTAAAATATGATGCGTTTGACGATGTGGGCGGAAAGATGAGTTTTGCGCTGGCAATGCTCGACAAAGAAAACACAGGTTTTATCCTGAATGCAATCCACAGCCGTGACAACTGCTTTTTATATCTGAAAGAGATCGTAAAAGGCGAGTCCTATATCATGCTGAGCACCGAGGAAATCGACGCGCTGCGCCAGGCAATTACGATGAATTCGATCGATCTGATGTAAAAGCGGACCGCAGAAAAACAGCATGAAAGAACGCTTGAAAAAATGTATATACTGTTATATGATGGTACTGGAACGCGCCAAACCCGCATAAATGCTGGAAAAACGGCAGTGGTTCCGGGCTGGAAAGAACAAAAAGAATCCCGCCAAAATGAGGGGATAAGATCTACTAGGAGGAAATTATGTTAGACATTAAGTTTTTAAGAGAAAACCCGGAAGTTGTAAAACAGAATATCCGAAATAAATTCCAGGATCAGAAACTGGAGCTGGTTGATAAAGTCATCGAGCTGGACAAAGAAAACCGTGACATCAAACAGGAAGTAGAAGCACTTCGTGCAAAAAGAAACAAAATCTCCAAACAGATCGGCGCACTGATGGGCCAGGGCAAGAGAGAAGAGGCTGAGGAAGTAAAGAAACAGGTAGCTGTTGACGGTTCCCGCATCGAGGCTCTTTCTGCAAGAGAAAAAGAAGTAGAAGAAGAAATCAAGAAGATCATGATGGTGATCCCGAACATCATCGATCCTTCCGTACCGATCGGAAAAGATGACAGCGAGAACGTAGAAGCAGAGCGCTTCGGCGAGCCGGTTGTACCGGATTTTGAAATCCCGTATCACACCGACATTATGGAGTCCTTCGACGGAATCGATCTGGACGCAGCAAGAGAAGTTGCAGGAAACGGATTCTATTATCTGATGGGCGACATTGCACGCCTCCACTCTGCCATCCTTTCTTATGCAAGAGATTTCATGATCGACCGCGGATTTACCTACTGCGTACCGCCTTTCATGATCCACGGCAACGTCGTAAACGGTGTTATGAGCTTCGCTGAGATGGAGTCCATGATGTACAAAATCGAGGGCGAGGATCTGTACCTGATCGGAACCAGCGAGCACTCCATGATCGGTAAATTCATCGACAGCATCATCCCGGAGGAGAAACTGCCTCTGACCCTGACCAGCTACTCTCCGTGCTTCCGTAAAGAAAAAGGAGCACACGGCATCGAGGAGCGTGGTGTTTATCGTATCCATCAGTTTGAGAAACAGGAGATGGTTGTTGTCTGCAAACCGGAAGACAGCATGATGTGGTATGACAAACTGTGGAAGAACACCGTAGACCTGTTCCGTTCCATGGATATCCCGGTTCGTACTCTGGAGTGCTGCTCCGGTGACCTGGCTGACCTGAAAGTAAAATCTGTCGATGTTGAGGCATGGTCTCCGCGTCAGAAGAAATACTTCGAGGTAGGAAGCTGCTCCAACCTTGGTGATGCACAGGCAAGACGTCTGAAAATCCGTGTCAACGGCGAGGACGGAAAGAAATACCTGGCACATACCCTGAACAACACCGTAGTTGCTCCGCCGCGTATGCTGATCGCATTCCTGGAGAACAACCTGAATGCAGACGGAACCGTAAGCATTCCGGAAGTTCTTCGTATGTACATGGGCGGAAAAGAAAAACTGGTTCCGAAACACTAATCGCATAAGAAATACAAAGGAATGAGAGGAGGTGTTCTTATGCACGCTTACCTGAAAACCATTGGATTTTCAAAGATCAAGACGACGAAGGAACTCCAGGAGATTCTTCGTGATGTAGTAGAAAACTACGACCGTAAAAAGATTGTGGAAACAGAAGAACACCACCTTTTTGCTGAATTTTCGAAAGAATATGCATATGACTGTGGTATCACGGTCTGTGGGGAAATTGATGAGAACAACCGTTTCCAGATGGAATATTATTATCCCTATTTCGAGGGCGGGCAGATCAGCTCCTACGAGGAGGTATCGGTGGAGCGCCACGTCGATAAGGAATCGTTTGCAGGCGCTGCGACGATATGCGGCTTGGCATCACGATGATCTTTTATCTGACGCATGCAGCGGAATATCTTGAGATGAAACAGAAAAATGCGCTGCAGCCGCTTCCGCTCCCGCTTTCTGTCTCCGGTCTTGCAGCGGAAGGAACAATTCTGCTTCCGATCCAGAAAGACCCGGAACAGGTCGAGAAGGAGCGCCGCAGCACGCAGCAGAAGAATTCACTGATCTCGGCTGCCAGAAACGGGGATGAGGATGCGATGGAAAGTCTCACCATGGATGATATTGACACATATGCCATGATTTCCCAGCGTCTGACGAAGGAAGATGTCTTTTCTATTGTAGATAGCTTTTTCATGCCGAGCGGTCTCGAATGTGACCAGTACAGCGTGATGGGTGAAATTACGGAGATGAATACAACGAAGAACGCGGTAACGGGCGAGCGGGTGTATGAGCTCGGCCTCGTCTGCAACGATGTGCCGATAGACATCTGTATCAACGAAAAGGATTTATTTGGAGTACCGGAAGTGGGAAGACGTTTCAAAGGCCAGATCTGGCTGCAGGGAATGCTGGAACATCTGTAAGGGAAAAATAAAAAGAGCGAGGACGGAAAAAGAGAAAATTCAGTCCTCGTTCTTTTTTTTGCAGATTTTTATAGCAATAAACGGATGTTTACTGGTTCTGCACCAGATTCAGATGCTTACGCACCCGCTCGATCAGCATTTCAAGAGCAACGGTGTTCTGTCCGCTCCGGGATGATCACGTCGCACGGCGCTTGCTCGGCTCTACGAACTGCTCGTGCATCGGTTTTACGGTCGTCAGGTACTGCGTCACAACGCTGTCCAGGGAACGGCCGCGCTCTTTTACATCGCGCAGGATCCGGCGGAGAATCCGCACGTCCGCATCGGTATCGACAAAGACTTTGATGTCCATCAGATCGCAGAGATCCTTCTCAACGAAGAGGAGAATGCCCTCGAGCACGATAACCGGGGCAGGATGGACCAGAATCGTTTTATCCGAGCGGTTCTGCATGGCATAATCGTAAACCGGCATCTCGATGGATTTTCCGGCTTTCAGCTCGAGAATGTGCTGGCATAACAGGTCGGTATCAAAGGCATCGGATGATCGTAATTTAATTTGGCACGCTCCTCAAAAGGAATATCGTCATGGCGTTTGTAATAGTTGTCATGGCGCAGAATGCTCACTTCATCGCGTCCAAAACTTTCTACCAGCTTATCTGCCAGTGTCGTTTTTCCACTGCCGGTTCCTCCGGCAATTCCTATCAGTATCGTATCCATAAGAAACTCCTTTTTATCCGATGATAGCCAGTGTTGCGCTTGTTCCGAGACGGCTTGCGCCGGCATCTACCATAGCCTGTGCCTCGTCTGCGTTGTGGATTCCGCCGGAAGCTTTTACGCCCATATCCGGGCCTACGGTCTTTCTCATCAGGGCAACATCAGCCGCTTTTGCACCGCCGGTAGAAAATCCGGTGGAGGTTTTTACGAAGTCAGCGCCGGCTTCTTTTGCGAGCTCGCACGCTTTTACTTTCTCTTCATCGGTTAAAAGGCAGGTCTCGATGATGACTTTCAGAACGATGTCCTTGCCGCATACTTCTTTTAAGGTCTGGATATCGGAGCGTACGAAGTCGTATTTGCCGTCTTTGAGGGCTCCGACGTTGATGACCATATCAACCTCCTGTGCACCGTCTTCGATGGCTGCATGGGTCTCAAACGCTTTTACACGGGTATCGGACATGCCCAGAGGGAAGCCGACAACGGTGCAGACTTTGACGTCAGATCCTTTGAGCTTTTCAGCAACGAATTTGGTGTAGTACTGGTTGACGCAGACAGAAGCAAAATCATGTGCAAGTGCCTCGTCGCAGATCTTTGCAACCTGTGCTTCGGTTGCGTCTGCTTTTAAAATAGTGTGGTCAAATAATTTGGTGTTCAGCATAATTTTTTCCTTTCTTTGATGAAAAATAAATCAGAATGATAGAGAAAAGGCAGAGCCGAAAAAACACAGTTCGGATTTAACGGCTCTGCCTTTAAAAATTGTAACTATTCAGAGCCACATCTCGATTCCGCTGCGCTGCATCTCGATGTGGCTGCTCGCCATATGAAATTCCAGAAAAAACCGCTCATTCATGCAAGCATGATTCGCAATTTTTTCTTCCATTTCACATGGCTCTGAATAGTTACATATTATCTTGCGCCCTTATCGTATGGAATACCTTCGGCTTTCGGAGCCTGGGAATTCTTGGATGTGAAGGCGAGAATAATCATGGATGCGATAAACGGCATCATGTTGTAAATGTTCTTGGACAGTCCCAGATGGGAGAGGACGGTGGAGTCCGCAATGTTTGCCAGGGAACGGAATACCGCAAAGAATACGGCTGCTCCGGCAATGTGGAACGGTTTCCACTGACCGAAGATCATAACAGCGAGGGCAAGGAATCCGGCACCGGCTACGCCGACTTCGAAGTTCCAGGTGGTAACGGACGGAACGATGTAGGCAAATCCGCCGATACCGCCGAGTGCACCGGAGATGATAACACCGGTGTATCTCCACTGGTATACGTTGATACCAACAGAGTCGGCTGCCTGTGGATGCTCACCGCAGGCACGCAGCGCAGTCCCCATTTCGTTTTGAAGAGAAACACGTAGCTGCAGATCAGAAGGATGATGCCGATGAACAGGAAGATGTTCACGGTAAATGGTCCGATCTTGTAAATGAAAGCGGCGTTGGTGTAGTTCAGCTTTGCGGAAGCTGCACCGTTTCCGGCATCCGAGCCGTTGTTGAATGCTTTTACCAGGACGATGGCAATGGCAGTAGCCAGCATGTTCAGCGCGGTTCCGCCGATCGTCTGGTCTGCTTTCAGTGTGATGGCGGAGAAGCCAAGCAGCAGAGAGTAGATCATACCGGATACGGCGCTCGCCAGAATGGAAAGTGCCACAAGTGCAGGAGCCGGGAGGTCCGGGAACAGAACCAGGACGAAGACACCGGCAAGGCCGCCGATCGCCATGATTCCTTCCAGCGCGATGTTGATGACACCGCTTCGCTCGGAGAACATACCGCCCATCGCAACGAGCATCAGAACAACGGCGTACAGTAAGGTAAATTTAATTAAAAGGAACATTATTTCTTCTCCTCCTTTCCGTTGTCTGCATTGGCATTTGCTTTCTGCTCTTTTTTGCTCTTGAACAGGTTTGCAACGATGCCCTTGAACAGGGTAACGAATGCGCAAAGGTAAATGATAACGGCAACGATCAGGTCCGCGATCTCCGGCTGATAATATTTCGTAGGCAGGTAAGCACCGCCGACCGAAATATGAGCAACGAAGAGAGCAGCGAAGATAACGCCGATCGGGTTGCTAAGTGCAAGAAGCGCAACCGGGATACCATTAAATCCGATGGCCGGGAGTGCTGTCGATACCTGCGGGTTCCACTCGGATGCACCGGAGAGGAAGTAGAGGCCTGCACCGATTCCGGCAAGCGCACCTGCGATGGTCATGGAGAGAACAACGTTTCTCTTCTCGTTGATGCCGGCGTATTTGGCAGCATCCTTATTGAATCCGCAGGCTTTCAGCTCATAGCCGAAGGTTGTTTTGTTCAGAACGATGTAGATGATGACCGCAATGGCAATCGCAATGAAAATCGCAATCGTTGTGGAACTGGTACGGAAAATGGAGTTCATGCCGCAGTCCGGAATCAGGGATTTCGGAGAAGCGGAGCTTAATTTGTAAGTACGTGTGGTCTTCTGATCATACATGCCCGGGATGGTGTTGTACATCAGCTCATTGACAAGATAAAGACCAATCCAGTTGAACATGATGGAAGTAATAACTTCATTTACGTTGAAGTATGCTTTGAAGATACCAGGAACTGCTCCCCAGATGGCTCCGCAGACCATAGCAGCCAGAAGGCATACATACCATGGCATGTGGAGGATGATGGCAAAATACAGGGCGCCGAAGACACCGACGGTGTACTGTCCGGCAGCACCGATGTTGAACAGACCTGTTTTAAAAGCAAATGCAACCGAAAGTCCGGTCATAATCAGGGGAGCGGACTGAGCGATTTCACTTCCGATTCCTTTCGGCTTTAAGTAAAAGCCGCCTTTGATGATTCGTGTAAATCCATCCACTGCGTTCTCCGCGTTGATGCAGTATAAAATGATAAATCCCACAAGAAGACCGATCACAATACATACAAGAGAAGCGACAATGGACAGAAGAGCGTTTTTCGTTTTTTCGTTCATGCTTTTCTTACCTCTCTTTTATACTTCTTCGGGAACAGGATCCCGTTTTGCACCTGCCATGTAGAGACCGAGTTCTTCGACAGAAACGGTTTTCGGATCCAGCTGGCCGACCAGCTCTCCTTCGTACATAACAAGAATACGGTCGGAAACATCCATAACCTCATCCAGTTCCAGAGAAACCAGAAGAACGGCTTTTCCCTTGTCGCGCTGTGCAACGAGCTGGCTGTGAATGTATTCGATGGCTCCGACATCAAGACCACGGGTAGCTGTACCGCAACGAGAAGATCAGGATCTTTGTCGATCTCACGCGCGATGATCGCTTTCTGCTGGTTTCCGCCGGACATGCTGCGGGTGATGGTCACAGGACTGGCCGCTGCGGACATCGTACTGCTCGATCAGGCGCTCGGCATATTCGCGCACGGCTTTGATTTGATAAAGCCGAAGGATTCAAATTCCGGCTGCCAGTAACGCTGCAGCACCACGTTCTGCTCGATGGAGTAATCCAGCACGAGGCCGTGTTTATGGCGGTCCTCCGGGATGTGGCTCATGCCCATCTTGGAGCGGTCGCGGATGGAAGCTTTCGTGATGTCCTGTCCGTTGAACAGAATTTTACCGCCGGATACTTTTTCCAGTCCCGTGAGGCCCTGAACGAACTCGGACTGGCCGTTTCCATCGATACCTGCAATGCAGACAATCTCGCCTTTTCTTACATTAAAGGAAACATCTTTGACGGCGTTGTTTCCGTGCACCTTGCTCGGTACGGTCATGTGCTCTACTTTCAGAACGGTGTCGCCCGGTTTTGACGGCTTTTTGTTGACGGAGAAGCTGACGTTTCTTCCGACCATCATGCGGGAGAGCTCTTCTTTGGAAGTTTCGCTGATGTTGACGGTTCCGATGTATTTTCCTTTGCGGAGAATCGTACAGCGGTCGGCAACTTCCATGATCTCGTTGAGTTTATGGGTGATGAAGAGGATGGATTTTCCTTCTTTTGCGAGGTTCTTCATGATCTTCATCAGCTCGTCGATTTCCTGCGGCGTCAGAACCGCGGTCGGCTCGTCGAAGATCAGGACTTCGTTGTCACGGTAGAGCATTTTCAGAATTTCGGTACGCTGCTGCATGCCGACGGTGATATCCGAGATCAGAGCGTCCGGATCGACCATCAGACCGTATTTCTCGCTCAGCTCCATGACTTTTGCACGGGCATTCTTTTTCTCGAGGAAGGCCTTTGGTCGGCTCTACGCCGAGGATGATGTTGTCGAGAACCGAGAAACATTCGACCAGCTTAAAGTGCTGGTGCACCATACCGATGTTGAGATCGTTGGCGTCGTTCGGCGTGTTGATATGGACTTCCTGCCCATTCTTCTTGATGATTCCGGAGGTAGGCTGATACAGACCAAAAAGAATACTCATCAGGGTTGATTTTCCTGCACCGTTTTCTCCAAGCAGAGCATGGATTTCTCCTTTTTTGAGCTGTAATGTAATGTTGTCGTTCGCCTTGATACCCGGGAATTCTTTGGTGATGTTCAACATCTCAATAATGTACTCATTTTCCATATACATATTCCCTTTCAAGCGTGGTTTTGCAGGACTGCCGAAGGATGGAAAACAGGCAGAACTGCGGGCTTTCATTATGTCTAGTATAGCATTTTGTGTGACAGAAAAAAAGGGGAAGAGAAATAATATTCTCTTCCCCAAAAGGCATATTGTTACAGAAACAGTATGCACATTAGCTGATGTAATCAACGGTTACGTGAGAACCTACTTCCGGCTGATTTTCTGTATCGCTGGAGATTTCGATGGAACCATCGCGGATACCAGCCAGTACAGTTTCATACTGATCCTGTGTGAAGGTTGTGAATCCCCAGGATTCGGAATCGGTAGGAAGGCCGATGTAATCTCCGTCTTTCAGTCCAAGCTGCTGAGCAGTTCCGCCAAGTTCAGAGAAGTTTCCGCTGAAGTAGGAATCCAGAGCGTTGTTGATGGCGCTTGGAAGACCTTTCATAGCGGAAGTCAGGCAGCGCTCGCCGATTTTGGAACGCTGGTCAACGTCTACACCAATAACTTTTCCGTCGTGTGTCTCAGCTGCATCCAGAGCAGATGTCCAGATACCGCCGCCGCAGGCGAATACAACCTGTGTTCCGTCTGCATACCAGCCCTCCATACGGGCGGTGATGGAGTCATCGCCGTAGAACTGGCCGCCATAGTAATATTTTACGTTTACATCTACGCCGTCTTCTTCAGCAGCAGCGTTGATACCCTGTACATAACCGTAACCGAAACGGATAACGGCCGGAACAGCGATACCGCCGAGGAAACCAAGACTTGTGTAGCCGTCTTTTACTGCAGCGTATCCAGCCAGGTAGCCGGCCTGCTCTTCTTCGAAGGAGCAGATGTACACGTTCTTTCCGAGATCAACAGCTTTGCCGTTTTTTACAATATCACCTTCGGTAACATCGACTGCGATGAAGGTTACATCCGGATAGGTGTCCTGCTCTTCAGCGATGGCAGGTCCGAACAGGTAACCTGGCATTACAACAACGGTAGCACCCTCGGAAACAGCAAGATCGATGGAGTTGATACGCTCTTCATCGGTATCCTCTGCCGGTTTGTAGTACTCGTACTCTACGCCGTTTGCATCGCCGTAGGCGCATACAGTTTCCCAGGTGATCTGGTTGAAGGATTCGTCGGTGATATCTCCGGAGTCTGTGATCATGGCAATTTTCTCACCTGCGGCGTCTTTTTTTTTCTCCGTCTGTGGAAGCAGAAGCGGAAGTTGCGCTGGTGGAATCGGCGCCTGTGGATGCGTCGGAGGAAGAGGATCCGTTGGAGGAACCGCATCCTGCGAGTGCAGCAGTTGTCATGGCGGCTGCAAGCAGTAAGCTAACTACTTTCTTTTTCATAATAGTATTCTCCTTTCAAGAGGTACAGCGTTTTTGCGTGTATGGCTACATTATAATATAGAAGAAAAAAGTATGTCAAGCAAAGGAAAAACTGCGTGAAATCCACTAATTATCTGCATGCGAGCCGGAAATTCTTCGGATAATGGCGTTGGATCTTGCATAAATTTCTTCCGGGTCAAAGCCGATATGGAATTCGCCGTTTTCGTAGAGGATTTGACCGTTTACCATGGTAAGCTTTACGTTCTGTTTGCTGCCGCTGTAAACGAGGTTTTTGATCAGATTATTCTCCGGCTGCATGTTCGGCTGATGGAGGTCAATCATGACGAGATCGGCCTTTTTGCCGGCAGCGAGACGGTCGCAGTCAGTAAGCTGCATGGCGTGCGCGCGCCTGCGGTTGCCATGTAGAGAATGGCGTCGGCCGGGATTCCTGCGGCATCCATCTCGCGGACTTGGAAAGGCCGGTGGTCAGGAACATTTCGCGGAACATATCGAGGCAGTTGTTACTGGCCGGCCCGTCAGTGCCGATGGCGAGGTTGATGCCGTTATCGTAAAAACGCTTCAGCGGGCAGATGCCGGAGGCGAGCTTCAGGTTTGAGGAGGGATTGGTAACGGCCGTCAGTTTCCGGTCACGGAAGATCTCAAAATCGCGGTCCTCCATCCAGATGCAGTGGTAGCCGCCGCCTCCGTACTGGAACATGCCTAAGCGTTCCATCAGCTGTGTCGGGGTGAGTCCCCAGCGCTCTTTACAGCCCTCGACTTCGCTTTTTGTTTCGGCGTTGTGTGTCCAGACAGGGGAATGGTATTTTTCGGCGAGTTTGGCAACGTCTTCAAGAAGCGGGCCGCCGGTCGTATATTCGGCGTGGAAACCGAGCAGATACGAGGTGCGGTCGGAGAGTTCGTTGACATAGTTATACATCTCTTCGAGAATTTCCGGGCTGTCGACGAAGTTGTTGAGACCGCTGGTAAGAACGGTGCGGAATCCGGTGTCGACCGTGGCAGCGATGCTGTTTTTCTGCTGGATGTACATGTCGAAATTGGAGGTGATGCCGCTCGTCAGATATTCCATGATGCCGAGGATATTGAGCCAGTAACGTCGTCCCCGGCGAGCTTTGCCTCGTTCGGGAAGACCTGGCGTTCGAGCCATTCGTGGAGCGGGAGATCGTCCGCGTAGGAGCGGAGGAAGGTCATCGGGGTGTGCGTGTGTGCGTTTTTAAAGCCCGGGATCAGGAGATTGCCGCGGGCGTCAATTTCGCGGTCGAAGACAGTGGTCTCTGCGGCATCTGGATCTGCTTTTCTACCAGGTCCGATATAGGTGATGGTGTCGCCGGTGACATGAAGTTCGTCTTCGGCGATGGAAAAATGGTTTTCAGCGTCGAGTACGAGAATTTTGGCGTTGTAAAAACGTGTATTCAAAAAAGATCTCTCCTTTATTTTACGTGCTGTTTTCAGCGGCCGGGGCCTGTTTTTTTTAACAGACCCCGGCCGCTGTGTGTTTACAGTGTCTTTGCGATGCCCTGAATCGTTGCGGCAACGAGTTTTTTGAACTGCGGTGCAACCATGTCAGCTGCCTCCTGAACTTCCGCATGGCACAGAGGCTGCGGGGAGATGCCGGCGGCAAGATTGGTAATGCAGGAAATACCGATAACGCGCATGCCCATATGGCGTGCAACGATGGCTTCGCAGGCGGTGCTCATGCCGACCGCGTCTGCGCCGAGGGTGCGGCACATGGTGATTTCCTGCGGGGACTCGTACTGCGGGCCGGTGAGCTGCAGATAAACGCCTTCCATCAGGTCGATATCAAGGCTGGCTGCGGCTTTCCGTGCGATTTTCTGGAATTCAAGGTCGTAGATCTGGCTCATATCCGGGAAACGGGTGCCGAGCTCGTCGATGTTCGGTCCGATAAGCGAGATGGAACGAAGCAGGCGATCTGGCCGTTTAACAGCATCAGAGAGCCTGGCTTTGTGCCCTGTTTGATGCCGCCGGCGGCGTTGGTTAAGAACAGTGCTTTTGCGCCCATCAGCTTCATGAGGCGGGTCGGGAGAACGACGTCGGTCATCGGATAGCTTCATAATAATGAACGCGGCCCTGCATGCAGACAACCGGCACATCGCCGACGTAGCCGAAGATAAAACGGCCCGCGTGGCCCGGAACAGTGGAAACCGGGAAGCCTTCGATATCATGGTAATCGAGGGTTGCGGTAACGCGGATATCATTCGCAAAATCACCGAGGCCGGAACCGAGAATCAGTGCGACTTCCGGCTGGAAATCGATCTGGGAGCGGAAGCTCTCGTAGCATTTCATCAGTTTTTCGTAAACAGGGTTTGGGGTGTTGCTCATAGGAAAAACCTCCTTAATATAAATGATTTTCTGCTTTTTGAGTCTTTTTTCGGCTATTTTCAGGGAAGAAAAGCCTGCCACAGAGATGTGAGTCCCGGAGGCAGGCTTTCTTTTAGAAAAAGATCATCTGGTGGTTCTATTGTAGTATAGAAAGCGCGGAAAAGCAATGATTTCAGTCATCAAAAATATTCAGATGCTGTTTCATGATATTTCCCAGCCATTCAATGACCGGACCGAGGGTAATAACCATCAGCACGGTGACAATGCCGAGTTTTCCGCCGAGCAGAACGGCGATCGCGGTGACAACGAAGTCGTAGACGATGCGGATCACACGGAACGAAACGTTCGGCAGGTGGGTGGAGATAATGAAGGATACTGCGTCGTATGGTGCAGTTCCCATATCAACATCCATATAGAAGGATGCGGCAAGGATAAACAGGATCAGCGCCGGGATCAGCACGGCGATTCGCACACCCATCGAGGTGAAGAGGTCTGCCGGAAGGACTTTCGCCCAGATCCAGGAGAAAAAGTCGATGGAATATCCCACGAGAAACATGTTTGCGAAGGTTCCGAAGCCTAAGTTTCTGCCGCCGAAAATGATAACGAAGATGAGCAGGACGGTATTGAAGAGCGCCTGCCAGTTTCCGATGCTGATGCCGAGGCGGGTGGAGATGGTCTGGTTTAACAAGGTACACGGATCGGTGCCGAGATCGACGAGAAGCAGCCATGAGAGCGCAAAGCCCATCAGGATGACGGCAGCGATGACCAGAATCAGGCGGGTCCAGAAATGTTTCTTCTGGTAGAAGCCTGGATGATTTCTTTCATAGTATGAGTTCCTCCCTGTGATTTATGCTTGGTTTTTCACCTTTTCGGGCGGATTTTCTACGCATTTTCTTCGAAATTTTTCGATCGTCTTTCAAACACGTTTTTCGCCCTTCTTTCCAGAAAAAATCTCCGCCGTTTTTTTTCGGCGGAGATTTGACCGTTTCTGTTATTTTAGTATATTTTTCCCAAAATGTAAACTATTTTCTTTTAATGATGTCAACTTGATGTTCACAAAACGATGAACGATAAAGGAACACAAATTAACATAAAACATAAAGCTGAAAAAATACGTTCATTAATAAATTAACGAAATGAACATGTGGGCTGAATGAAATTTGTGCATTCTACAATGTGTCCACGCGAGACGGACAGAAGCTTGAAAAGAACTACAATATACGGATATACGAATTAACGCCATAAACAGAAACCAAAGTTATAGAACCAGCTCCACGTTTTTACCGAAGACTTCGCGGTATAACTGTTCGCGTTCCACGGTGATCAGCCGCCCGACGGAATCGGTTGCCGCACCGAGACAATCGGCGCAGGTGAGGATCTGGTAGAGAATGGCGTTGTCGTTGCCTTTATGGGTATACTCGCGCGGATAGCCGCCTTTTTCGTCGTACCAGAGATGGTGGTAGAGCGCCGCCTCGGCGTATGGTCTTGTGGAATCCCATTTGCTGAGGAGCTCATAGCCCATCTGTGGGTGGAGACGGATCAGATCAAAGAGAAAAAGTACATTGCATCATTGGAACCGTATATTGGAGATATTCTACTGGTTGGAATTAATTATGATAAAAAGACCAAAAAGCTATAAATGAGCAAATATCGAATTTTGCACAAACTTATCCCACAAACTTAAAAGCTTCTTCGAATGAGGCGCTGCTTTTTATGAGGCGGTACAGGTTTGCAAACTGTTCCTGCTTTAGCTGCTGCTT
>ENA-OQER01000466-OQER01000466.1-human-gut-metagenome-genome-assembly--contig:-NODE-466-length-21811-cov-18.401033_pt1 | contig 21811 bp, 22 predicted proteins | sample MGYA00242797_ERZ504639 | MGnify/ENA primary metagenome ERZ504639 (study PRJEB26092, sample SAMD00036306) | human gut metagenome | host: Homo sapiens | study: EMG produced TPA metagenomics assembly of...
ACCTTCTATCTGACAGGTATAAATTTATTTGTAGACAATTAGATGCTTTTAAGACAGCTATGCTTGATACAAATGAAATGTTTAATTCTATTTTAAATATCAGAATTTTTTTGTACTTTTGCGAGCAAAGAGCGAGCTGTTGTCTGAGGGCTATAGGCGTTCATGTTCGCAGTTGTATATGCAAAGGTAATAATAAAAATGGAAACAAGCAAGAAAACGAGTACGGAAATTGTAAAGAACTATATGAGATATCTTAAGTTGGAGCGCAATTTCTCTGTCAATACGTTGGAGGCATACAGGCACGATTTGGATTACTTGCTCAGTTATGTGGCTCAGAACAATATGTCAGTGCTTGATGTCAAATTGCCAGACTTACAGCATTTCTCGGCATCTATCCATGATGTTGGGGTGGGAGCCCGTACACAGGCCCGTATCCTGAGTGGCATACGCTCGTTCTATCGTTTCTTGGTTCTTGATGGTTATCTTAAGGATGATCCTACTGAGTTGTTGGAAAATCCACAGGTGGGTCAGCACTTGCCTGAGTATCTGACAACTGAGGAAGTAGACCAACTGGAAAATGCTATCGACCTAAGTAAATGGGAGGGGCAACGCAACAAAGCCATTATTGAGGTACTCTTCTCGTGTGGCTTGCGTGTGAGCGAGCTTGTCAATCTTAAGTTGAGCGATCTTTTTGAGGAGGAGAAATTCGTTCGTATATTGGGAAAGGGAAACAAAGAACGGTTGGTTCCTATCTCGCAGAAGGCATTGGATGAATTGCATGCCTGGTATGGCGACCGTAATAAGATGAATATCAAACCGGGTGAGGAGGACTATGTTTTCCTCAATCGCAGGGGCGCTCATCTTACTCGTACCATGATTCTGATTATGATCAAGCAGTATGCAATCATGGCTGGCATCACCAAGACCATCTCGCCCCATACTTTGCGGCATAGCTTTGCCACAGCATTGCTCAAGGGAGGTGCCGACCTGCGAGTCATACAAGCCATGCTTGGCCATGAGGATATAGGAACGACAGAAGTTTATACTCATCTGGAGGATTCCGACCTCAGAAAAGCCATCTTGGAGCATCATCCTCGCAACATCATGTATGATAAGAATCAAAAAACACAACTTTTTTGAGCAAACACATCGGTATGTGGAAAATAATGCGTAACTTTGCAGCCCGATAAATATTATATTATATAATAACCAAGATTTTAACAAGAAAAAATATGGCATATTTGTTTTCATCAGAATCAGTTTCTGAAGGACATCCAGATAAAGTGGCTGACCAGATATCAGACGCTTTGCTTGATCAGTTTTTGGCTTATGACGAGAATGCTCATTGCGCTATTGAGTCTTTCTGTACCACTGGTCAGGTAATTATTATGGGTGAGGTTCGCTCGTCGGAATATGTGGACTTGCAGGCCATCGCCCGCAAGACCATCAAAAAGATAGGCTATACAAAATCGGAATATCAGTTTGACGGAGACTCTTGTGGCGTGCTTACTGCCATTCATGAACAGAGTGATGACATCAATCGAGGCGTAAGCGTGAGGAAGATGAGGAGCAGGGAGCCGGTGACCAGGGTATGATGTTCGGCTATGCTACCAACGAGACTGATAATTACATGCCCGTGTCACTCGACTTGGCTCAGATTATCATGCGCGAGCTTGCCAATATCCGTAAGGAAGGCAAGGAAATGACATATCTTCGTCCCGATTCTAAGAGTCAGGTTACTATAGAATATTCTGACGATAATATCCCTCAGCGCATAGATACCATTGTGGTCTCAACTCAGCATGATGACTTTATTAAAGATGCTAATGGTAACGATGATGATGAGGCTATGCTGGCAAAAATCCGAGAGGACGTGATCAATATCCTGATTCCTCGTGTCAAGAAGCAGTTGAGTGAAAAGGTGCTGGCCTTGTTTAATGATGGCATCAAGTATTATGTCAATCCTACAGGCAAGTTCGTGATAGGTGGTCCTCATGGTGATACTGGTCTTACCGGTCGTAAAATTATCGTTGATACCTATGGAGGCAAAGGTGCTCATGGTGGAGGAGCCTTCTCGGGTAAGGACAGCAGCAAGGTAGATCGTTCGGCTGCTTATGCCACTCGTTATATAGCCAAGAACATGGTGGCTGCAGGTGTGGCAGACGAGATGCTCGTACAGGTAAGCTACGCTATCGGCGTGGCAGAGCCTGTAAGCATTTATGTCAATACTTATGGTCGTAGCCATGTCAATATGACTGATGGTGAGATTGCGAAAAAGATAAAGGAGATGTTCGACCTTCGCCCTAAGGCTATTGAGCGTAAATTAAAATTGCGTCAGCCTATGTTCCTTGAGACTGCTGCCTATGGACACATGGGTCGCAAGAACGAGGTGGTGGAAAAGATATTCACCAGCCGTTATCATGAAATCAAGAAGATGACGGTAGAGTTGTTTACTTGGGAAAAGTTGGACAAGGTAGAAGAAATCAAGAAAGTTTTCGGACTCTAAGCAATGGTGTTACAGGCAGATTCTGTACAGGTAGAGGCTGCTGAAGAAGAAAGTCTTCAGAACCCTGTTGTGCATACAGGCGAACTTACGCCACGGAAAGTGCTGAGCTGGTTGCCACGCAATGCGACACCGGCTCAGCAGGACTCCATGATTCGGGCTCATATCAAGCCCAGTGAAATCAGATGGAGCACGATGCCTGACACCCTTCATTTGCCGGGTCATCCTGCAGGAAAGAGCTTTCGGGATGTCTCCTTGCCGCAATATTATAGAGAGTCTTTCTTTTCGAAGGACTCTTTGTTTCATCCCGAGTTGCGTGGCGGTCGAATGGGTGTTTCGGGCGACCCGGTTCCATATTCGGTTTCGGGCGACAACTTTGTCACATCGCTGTTGTTGCTATGCTTTGTATTGGCATGTGTTGCTTTTGCTCAGTCACGTGAGTTTATCCTCCGGCAGTTACGAAAGTTCTTTTATACGCCTCGCTTTGGTACTACCGAGATATCGGAGACCTCTACTGAATTGAGGTTCCAACTCTTCTTGGTGCTGCAAACCTGTTTGTTGGGAGCCATTGGATTCTTTCTTTATTCTCGAGCATCAATCAGCGACACATTTACCATCGAGCAGTATCAGGTGATAGCAATCTATGCTGGAGTTGTGGCTTCTTATTTTCTGTTCAAGGCATTGCTCTATTCTGTTGTGGGATGGGTGTTCTTTGATAGAAAAAAAAACGTACAATGGATGAAAGCTTATCTCTTTCTCTTCTCATGTGAAGGAGTGCTTTTGTTTCCTGTAGTTATGCTGTTGACATACTTTAATTTGTCGCTGGATGCAGCTATCATTTATGCTCTGATAGTGGTAGGATTAGTTAAAATCCTCTCATTTTATAAGAGTTATATCATCTTTTTTAGAGGAAACGGCTCGTTTTTGCAAATATTTTTGTACTTTTGTGCCCTCGAAGCGGTGCCTTTCTCTGCATTGTGTGGAGGACTGGTATTGATGAGCCATTATTTGAAAATAAACTTTTAAGACAAAATGATTAAAAAGATCTTAGTTTCTCAACCCAAACCTGCAAGTGAGAAATCGCCTTACTATGATATAGAGAAGGAGTATGGTGTAGAATGTGTGTTCCGTCCATTCTTCAAGGTTGAGGGACTTTCTGCAAAGGAGTTTCGTCAGCAGAAGATAAACTTGCTCGACTATACTGCAGTAGTTTTCACATCACGCCATGCGGTTGATAACTATTTCAATCTGGCAAAAGAGATGCGAATCACCATTCCAGAAGATATGAAATATTTCTGTGTGATTGAGACCATCGCCCTTTATATCCAGAAATATGTGCAATATCGCAAGCGCAAGGTGTTCTTCGGAACAACGGGAAAGATTGATGGATTGATACCACAGATGGCTCGTCATAAAACAGAGAAGTATCTCGTACCATTGAGCTGTGTGCATAATGATGATATCAAGAATCTGCTTGATGAGAAGAAACTCAACCATACCGAGTGCGTGATGTATCGTACCGTGAGCAATGACTTCACCGAAGAAGAAATCGAGGGATTTGATTACGATATGATGGTGTTCTTTAGCCCAACAGGAGTGAAGGCTCTCAAGAAGAACTTCCCTAACTTCGAACAAGGCAAAGTCGCAGTCGGTGCTTTTGGCCCTGCAACAGCCAAGACGGTAGACGAGGAGGGACTTCGTTTAGACCTCAGTGCTCCAACCAAGGAATTCCCATCCATGACGGGTGCGCTAAAGGATTATCTGCAGAAGCATAATAAATAGGAAATGGAATCAACAACAGGAACCTATACTTTTGGCAAGGAAGAGAGGTTGTGTCGCAAGTTGCTCATAGACCAACTCTTCAGCGGAAAAGCCAGTTCTTTCTCAGCCTGGCCAATAAGAGGTGTGTTCTTACTTGTTGATGACTGCCAGAGCGAGAAGGCAGCCAGTACTGAGTTGTTGATAAGTGTTTCGAAGCGTTATTTCAAGCGTGCAGTCAAGAGAAATCGTGTGAAACGACAGATTCGTGAGGCTTATCGCAAGAACAAGGCTTTGATTGCTGAAGCCTTGGAGAAAGTAACAGGCAAGAAATTGCTATTGGCGGTGATATGGCAGGATGCCAAATTGCATGATACGGCAAGAGTGGAAAGTAAGATACAAATACTTCTGCGACGTGTGGCAGACAAACTGCTCCATGAGGAAGACAGATTGTCTTCGTGCAGTAAGGAAGATAAGTAGACACTATATTTTGGAAGGGAAGAAAATGGTGTGTAGCCTGAAGCAAATGATGAAGTGGGTATGGCAGGGCTTTAAAATGGTCTTGACCAAGTTGCTGGTTGGGCCTATCCTGTTCTATCAGAAGTGCATCACTCCCTTCACACCTCCTTCTTGTCGGTTTACGCCTACGTGCTCAGAGTATGCCCGTCAGGCTATTCTCAAGCATGGACCCTTCAAGGGCATGCTGCTTGCTGTCAGGCGCATATTAAGATGCAACCCATGGGGTGGTTCGGGCTATGATCCCGTTCCGTAAGTTTCTGGCAGTTGTCAGGTCCCATATACATATTATAATATATAATAAATAGAAATCATTCTATGGCAAAAAATTTTGTTGAAGAATTGAAATGGCGTGGTATGCTGGCACAGATAATGCCAGGTACAGAGGAATATCTCAACACCCATATGGTGTCTGCCTACCTTGGAACCGATCCTACAGCAGACTCCCTGCACATTGGTCACTTGTGTGGTATCATGATGTTGCGTCATTTGCAGCGTTGCGGTCATAAGCCTTACCTCCTTGTTGGTGGTGCTACAGGTATGATCGGTGATCCTTCTGGCAAGAGTCAGGAGCGTAATCTTCTCGATTCAAAGACTCTCTATCATAATCAGGAGGCAATTAAGAAGCAGGTGTCTAAATTCCTCGACTTCGATGGTGATCAGCCCAACAAGGCAGAGTTGGTAAACAACTATGACTGGATGAAGGATTTTACCTTCCTCGACTTTGCCCGTGAGGTGGGAAAGCATATCACCGTTAACTATATGATGGCCAAGGATAGCGTGCAGAAGCGTTTGAATGGTGAGGCTCGTGACGGATTGTCTTTCACCGAGTTTACCTATCAGTTGCTTCAGGGTTACGACTTCCTTTATCAGTATCAGAAGTATGGCGTTCGCCTGCAGCTTGGTGGTAATGACCAGTGGGGCAACATGACCACTGGTACCGAACTTATTCACCGTACTTTGGGCAATGATGCAGAATGCTTCTGTCTTACCTGTCCGTTGATCACCAAGGCTGATGGCAAGAAGTTTGGTAAGACTGAGAGTGGCAATATCTGGCTGGATCGCAACCGTACCACTCCTTATGCTTTCTATCAGTTCTGGTTGAATGTAAGCGATGACGATGCTGAGAAGTATATCAAGATCTTTACCGACTTGGACCAGGAGACCATTAATGCACTTGTAGAAGAGCACAAGCAGGACCCTGGTCGTCGTGTGCTTCAGAAGCGTCTGGCAGAGGAGGTAACAGTGATGGTACATTCCAAGGAGGACTTGGAGATGGCTATTGCTGCCAGCAACATTCTCTTTGGTAAAGCTACCAAGAAAATCTTGCCCAGCTTGACGAGGCTACTTTGAATGATGTCTTCGCCAATGTGCCTCATTATACCTTGATAAGAGTCTGGTGGGTGGTAGTGCTGTTGACCTGTTCTGTCAGGAAGATATGCAGATTTTCCCAAGTAAGAGCGAAATGCGCAAACTTGTCAAGGGCGGTGGTGTGTCACTCAATAAGGAGAAGCTCTCTGCTTTCGATCAGCTGGTAACAGCTGAAGATCTTATCGACGGTAAATACCTCTTGGTTCAAAAGGGCAAGAAGAATTATTATCTGATTACAGTGAAATAGTATATTTCAGTGTATTTCAATAATAAAAATGCAAAAAGTATTAAAATAATTTGGTAGTGGAGAAAAAATCCGCTACCTTTGCATCCGGTTTGATTGTCCTATGGTGTAATGGTAGCACTACAGTTTTTGGTTCTGTCAGTGGTGGTTCGAATCCGCCTGGGACAACTTTTCAAAAACAATCCTTCAGGCTGTTATGGCTTGGAGGGTTGTTTTTTTTATGTCTTCTGACTCATTTTTTCATGAGGTGTTTATTGTTTTCTTTTCTTTCCTCTTTTTTAGTAGTATAAAATGGCATCTAATTTACACTTATCATTATTTCTAATAATAAAATAAGCAAAAAGGAAGAATCTTTCGTGTGTTTTTGGTGGAATTAGAAAAATAATTTGTAAATTTGCCATCAAACTAATCTTAGAGACTTAAAATTTCATGAAAACTAATTATTCACTTCGTTATGCGTCTCACCCTGTGGATGCTAAAAATTATGATACCCAGCGCTTGCGAAAAGAGTTCTTGATAGACACGCTTTTTGTGAACGATGAGGTTAATATGGTTTATTCCATGTACGACAGAATGATAGTGGGAGGTGTTATGCCTAAAGCCGAGACTCTTCGACTGGAAGCGATAGATCCTCTCAAAGCTACTTATTTTACCACTCGCCGCGAGATTGGTGTTTTCAATGTAGGCGAGGGAGAAGGTGTGGTTAAAGTGGGTGAAGAGTCTTTCACCTTAGGTTTTAAGGAGGCACTTTATATAGCAGTGGCGACAGAGATGTGCTGTTTGAGAGCAAGGACCTCAGCATCCTGCCAAATTCTATTTCAACAGTACCTGTGCTCATACCAGTTATCCTTGCCGTAAGGTGACCAAGCAGGATGCCATTTGTGCCCACATGGGTTCACTCGAAATGAGCAATGAGCGTAATATTAATAAAATGTTGGTAAACCAGGTGCTTCCTACCTGCCAGTTGCAGATGGGAATGACAGAATTGGCACCAGGCTCCGTATGGAATACCATGCCAGCACATACCCACAGCAGAAGAATGGAAGCCTACTTCTATTTTGAAGTTCCCGAGTCGCAAGCAGTTTGCCACTTGATGGGAGAACCACAGGAAACCCGTCATATCTGGATGAAGGGCAATCAGGCAGTCTTGTCGCCAGAGTGGAGTATACATAGTGCGGCAGCTACCCACAACTATACATTCATTTGGGGAATGGGCGGCGAGAATCTTGACTATGGTGATCAGGATTTCTATGAGATAACTGATCTGAAATAGCAGACTTGATTGAAATAGCAGACTTTAGAAACAAAATTGAGATAACAGACTTGATATAACAACAATAATTCTATTGAGATATGGATTTTTCTAAATTATTTTCATTGGAGGGCAAGGTAGCCCTTGTAACAGGAGCCGCTTACGGAATCGGCTTCGCTATCGCTGAGGCTTATGCCAAGGCAGGTGCAAAGATTGCTTTCAACTGTCGTAGCCAGCATCACATGGATCAGGCTTTGGCAGATTACAAGGCAAAAGGTATTGATGCCAAGGGATACATCTGTGATGTTACTGACGAGGAGCAGGTGAAGAAGATGGTTGCCGATATCGAGAAGGAACTCGGCGTGATAGATATCTTGGTGAATAATGCCGGTATCATCAAGCGTATTCCTATGACGGAAATGTCGGTAGAGGACTTCAAGCAGGTGGTAGATATCGACCTGACTGCGCCTTTCATTGTTTCAAAGGCAGTACTTCCTGGTATGATAAAGAAGGGACATGGCAAGATTATTAACATCTGCTCTATGATGAGTGAGTTGGGTCGTGAGACAGTTTCTGCCTATGCCGCAGCCAAGGGTGGCTTGAAGATGCTGACACGTAATATCTGTTCAGAGTTTGGTGAGCACAACATTCAGTGCAATGGCTTAGGCCCTGGTTATATTGCCACTCCTCAGACTGCACCTCTTCGTGAGCATCAGCCAGATGGCAGCCGTCATCCTTTTGACAGCTTTATTTGTGCTAAGACTCCTGCCGGCCGCTGGTTGGAGCCAGAGGAGTTGATGGGTCCAGCGGTGTTCCTCGCTTCAGAGGCGTCTAATGCAGTAAACGGACACATTCTCTATGTGGATGGTGGTATCTTGGCTTATATCGGCAAGCAGCCAAAATAAACAGGTAGGACATAGACTATAAAATAAGGGCAGTCAAAAATGACTGCCCTTTATTTATCTGCAAGAATTTTTACAATTACTTGTTCAAAGCATCTGCAAGCTCAGCGCCAGCCTTGAATTTAGCAACCTTCTTGGCAGCAATCTGGATCTTCTCCTTTGTTGCAGGGTTGATACCCTCGCGAGCAGGACGCTCGTTAACACTGAATGTACCGAAACCTACCAACTGTATCTTGTCGCCAGCGATGAGGGCTTCCTTAAGTGCGTTAACTGTGGCGTCGAGAGCCTTCTTAGAATCAGCCTTGCTGATGCCAGCACCTGCTGCAATCTTGTCAATCAATTCTGTCTTGTTCATAATTTTACTTTATTAAATGATTAATACTAATGTTTTTTCATCGATTTTGCTTACAAATATAGAATTATTCTTTTAAAAGTCAAACAAAAAATGCAGAAAAGTGATGAATTTATTGAAAATTAAGTGTATTATGCCTTTTTTTTGGCGTTTTCACGGATATTTTTAGTAATTTTGCCGCAAATATTTAGTAATTAATTAGAATTTAATGATGCGCAATATACCTATAGTTACAAAGAACTTGTTGATAGTGAATGTCGTAGCCTTCCTGCTTACTTTCCTGATGGGCAAGGATGCCAGTGGTGGCTATGCTCTGAATGATATTTTCGGACTCCATTTCTTTTTGGCTTCCGACTTTCAAATTTATCAGCTCTTTACTTACATGTTTATGCATGGAGGTTTCGAACACATTCTCTTCAATATGTTTGCCCTCTGGATGTTTGGCTGTGTGGTAGAAAGAGTGTGGGGAGCAAAGAAATTCCTTTTTTATTACATTGCATGTGGCGTGGGAGCTGGTCTGTTTCAAGAGGCAGCTCAGTTTGTGCAGTTTTATGTGAAGATGTCTGACTTTATGCCTGGCATCACGATTGGCAATATATTCTCGGTATCCCAAAATTTGTCGGTGCATTGAACAGTTGGACTACAGTAGGAGCCTCGGGTGCCATCTATGCCATTCTGTTGGCTTTTGGTATGATATTCCCCGAAGACCGCATCTTCATCTTCCCTATCCCAGTGCCTATCAAGGCCAAGTATTTCGTGATAGGTTATGCTGCCATCGAACTGTTTTCTGCCATAGCGACCACGGGTGATGGTGTGGCTCATATTGCTCACCTCGGAGGTATGGTCTTTGGCTTCTTCATGATTCGTTATTGGCGCAAGCAGATAGATGGAGGTTATGGTGGCAGCAGGGCAAAGGATGCTTTTGCGAAGATGCGTGACACCTTTGCGGGTAAACATCGTAAACAGCAGTTTACTTATACCCGAAATGAGAACTTTACAGACGATGAGCGTCAGCAAGACTGGGATTTTAATAAGAAAAAGCAAGCTACACAAGAAGAGATAGACCGTATCCTTGACAAGATACGCAAGAATGGTTATGATAGTTTGACCAAGGAAGAAAAGCAGATTCTTTTCGATCAGAGCAATAAATAAGGCTATCAATGATAAAGTACTAACAACATTACTTGCTAAGTCAGAAATAAGTTAGGGAAATGTTTAACGGAATCAAGAATTTCACCATACGGATGATAGCAGGCGCCAATGTCGCTTCTGTCATTCTGATGATGGCTGTAGGATACTCTGACCATTTGTCGCCAGAGCATTTTGCATTGCTGTCTACTGCCGGATTGTTCTTTCCCCTTTTCCTTTTCGTCAATTTCTGCTTTTTGTTCTTTTGGCTGATTGTCAAGCGCGATATGCTCTTATTCCGTTTTTGGGCTTTTTGCTGTGTTATGTGCCGGTAAGGAAATACATGCCCTTGAATATCTGTAGCGAACCGCCTGCTGGTTCTATCAAAGTACTGTCTTATAATACGTTGAGCCTTGCAGAAGGCGTGACGGATGAGGACGGTATCAATCCTATAGTGAAGTATGTGCGCAGGCAGAATGCAGATATTGTGTGTCTTCAGGAAGCTGTCCCTACCGCTTACGAGTGGGAACAGATAGACACGCTGTTGCGTCCTGTTTATCCTTATATCGAAACCATCAATCACCCTAATGGCGGTAACGGCCTGATGGTGCTGAGCAAGTTCCCTATACTGGGCAAGGAACTGATTCCCTATGCCTCTAAAGGCAACTTGAGTGCGGCTTTCCGTCTGTCGGTAAAGGGTAAGGAAGTGTTGTTGGTCAATAATCATTTGGAGACTACAGGCTTGTCTTTAGAAGAGCGTCGTAAGTTCAAGAATTTAGTGAAAGGTAAATTGGAGACCGATACAGCCGAACAGACATCTAAACTGTTGATTGTAAAACTGGCGGAAGCCACTAAGAAACGTGCTCCTGAGGCAGACGCCGTGGCAAACTATCTGAGTCGGTATAAAGGAAAGAGCATCATACTTTGTGGTGACTTCAATGACAGTCCTATCTCGTATGCGCATCGTACGATAGCACAAGACCTGACTGATTGTTTTATAGAGAGCGGGAATGGATTGGGGATAAGTTATCACAGGAGTGGATTCTATGTACGTATAGACAATATCATGTGCTCTGAAGATTGGAAGCCTTATGGCTGTAAAGTGGATAGTAAAATAGCAGTTTCAGACCATTATCCCATGCTTTGTTACCTAAAAATGCAGTCTAAACACTAAAAAAAGAATAATATCGCAGAAATAATTTCTTAAAAAGAAAAAAATGATTATTTTTGCACGTCATTATATGTAAATTAATAATTAATAACAATAAAAATAGAAATGCAAAACAAAGGAATTGTAATTTGTGTTGCCGTCTTGTTGACGCTTGCAAGCATCTTCTATCTGTCATTCTCGTTTGCTACGAGATATTATGACAGTAAGGCTGCAGAGTTGAAAGACCCCATTGCACAGCAGAATTATAAAGATTCTGTGAAGTATCTTGGTGTCTACTCTTATCAGAACTGCTTGGAAACTCAGATTGGTCTCGGACTTGACCTTAAGGGCGGTATGAATGTAATCCTTGAGATTTCTGTACCTGATGTACTTGAAAACCTTGCCGATCATAAGACCGATGCAGGCTTTACAAATGCCATGAAGGAAGCCAGAGCTCAGGAAGAAGCTAACGGTGGTGACTTTGTGTCACTTTTTATTAACGCTTATCACAAGAGCGCACCAGGTCATAAACTTGCAGAAGTGTTCGCTACCCAGCAGTTGCAGGGTAAGGTTTCTCCTCAGAGCAGCGATGCGGAGGTAGAAAAGGCTATCCGCGCTTCTGTACAGGATGCTATCGACAACTCTTTCAATGTTGTACGCACTCGTATCGACAAGTTTGGTGTTGTTCAGCCTAATATTCAGAAACTGGAAGGTCAGCAGGGCCGTATCATGGTAGAGATGCCTGGTATCAGCCAGCCAGAGCGTATGCGTAAGATGCTTCAGGGTAGTGCCAACCTCGAGTTCTGGGAGACATACAATTCTGATGAGATCGCTCCTTATCTGCAGCAGCTCGACACTCGTATCGCTAATGGCGATAATGGTGAGGAGAAGACTGATACAGTAGCAGCAGATTCTGCTGCAGCCAAGAAAGCCGTAGCCAAGGCAGAGCCTAAGAAGGCAGAAGGCAAGTTCTCTATCAAGAAGAAGGACGATGCTGCTGCTAAGGTAGGCGAGGATGCACAGAATGCAGCTGCCATCAAGGCTCATCCATTGCTGGCTCGTCTGCAACTCGCTGGCGGTTTGAGTACTGTAGGTTATGCCAGTGTCCGCGATACTGCTGCTATCAACAAGATTATCTACTCAGCAGTAGCTAAGCGTGTTTTGCCATCTGACTTGCGTCTGCTTTGGAGTGCTAAGCCTGCTGATCATCTGAATGTAAAGAATATCTATGAGCTTCATGCCTTGAAGGTGACTACCACTACAGGTCGTGCTCCATTGGAGGGTGATGTAATCACAGACGCCAAGGACGAGTTCGATCAGATGGGTTCTCCTGTTGTCAGCATGAAGATGAATACTGAGGGTGCACGCAAGTGGGCTCAGATGACCAAGGCCAACGTGGGCAAGGCTATTGCCATTGTGTTGGATGGTGTAGTTTATTCTGCTCCTCGTGTTAATGGCGAGATTGATGGTGGTAGCTCACAGATCTCTGGTAACTTTACTATCGAGGATACCAAGGACTTGGCCAACACATTGAAGTCTGGTCGTATGCCAGCTCCTGCACGTATCGTTCAGGAAGAGGTAGTTGGTCCTACTCTTGGTGCTCAGTCTATCCAGATGGGTATCATCTCATTCGTTGTGGCTTTCGTACTCTTGATGGTTTACATGGTTGTTATGTACAACATTGTACCTGGTATGATGGCTAACTTGGCATTGCTCGTCAATGTATTCTTCACGCTTGGTATTCTGACGTCGTTCCAGGCAGCCTTGACGTTGCCAGGTCTCGCCGGTATGGTGCTTTCTTTGGGTACTGCGGTGGATGCCAACGTGCTTATTTATGAACGTATCAAGGAAGAGCTTCGTTCTGGTAAGGGTATGAAGCAGGCTGTTGCCGCAGGTTATGGTAACGCTTTCTCTGCCATCTTCGACTCTAACTTGACTTCTTTGATCACAGGTGTTATCCTGTTGGTTACAGGTACAGGTCCTATCCGTGGTTTCGCCACTACCTGGATTATCGGTATCATCGTATCTTTCTTCACTGCTGTGTTCTTGACTCGTCTGGTTTACGATTACAAGTTGAACCACGACAAGTGGATGCACTGCAAGTTTGACACTGCCGTTTCTCACAACCTGATGCAGGGCAAGAAGTACAAGTTCATGTCTATGTACAAGATTACCTTTACCGTAGCTATCATTGCTGCAGTAGTATTTATCGGCAGTTTCTTTGTACGTGGATTGAGCAAGAGTATCGACTTCACAGGTGGTCGCAACTATGTGGTTCAGTTCGAGAACCCAGTTGAGCCAGAGGAGATCCGTACAGTACTTGGTGATGCTTTCGTCAATGCCGATGGAACTAAGGCTAATACAAGTGCCATTGCTATCGGAACAGATGGCAAGACCATCCGTGTGTCTACCAACTATATGATTGAGAGCAACAACCCAGCAGTCGACGATCAGGCAGAGACTATTCTCTACAACTCTTTGAAGAAGGCTGGTTTGGTTTCTCAGGAAAATGTTGATGCATTCAAGAATCCAGATGTTCGTCAGGGTGGTTCTATTATCAGTAGTACTAAGGTCGGTCCTTCAGTAGCCAAGGATATCACTATGGGCGCTATCTATAGTGTGCTCTTCGCTTTGATTGCCATCTTCCTTTACATCCTGCTTCGTTTCCGCAACGTAGCCTTCTCTTTGGGTTCTACCATCGCTTTGGCATTCGACGCTTGACAGTTATTGGTTTCTATTCTCTCTTGTGGGGTCTCGTTCCATTCTCATTGGAGATTGACCAGACCTTCATCGGTGCTATCCTGACTGTGGTAGGTTACTCTATCAATGATAAGGTGGTTGTATTCGACCGTATCCGTGAGAACCTGAAGCTTCATCCTAAGGGTGATCGTCAGCAGATCTTCAATGCTTCTGTCAACGAGACCTTGGCACGTACCATCAATACTTCTGTTTCTACATTGCTCGTGTTGCTCTGCATCTTCATCCTTGGTGGTGACAGCATCCGCAGCTTCTCATTCGCAATGATTCTGGGTGTTGTATTCGGTACATTGTCTTCTATCTTCATCGCTTCACCTTTGGCTTACCTCGTTTTGGGTCGTAAGATCAAGGCTGAGCCTGCTGAGGAAGTTGCAGCTGTTGAGGCTAAATAATCAATGAATCTGATTCCCTGTCCGAGTTCTTCGGACGGGGGAAAGATATAAAACAACAAAAGGTCGCATCCATCAAGGAGCGACCTTTTATTGTTTGTCAGTGATTCCACCGAGAATCGAACTCGGATCAAAGGTTTAGGAAACCTCCGTTCTATCCATTAAACTATGGAACCCCTGTAGAATATATTTTGCAAAGCCATTGGCAGAGTACGCAAAGAATGTTCTCTGTAGTACTGCGTGCAACTTTGCTTCTGCAAAGATACATCAAAAAAATGACTTTCCGAAATAAAAGCGCTTATTTTTTATCACTCCCTCCGTTTTACCCTATTATAATAATGTGTTGTCTATGTTTTTAGCCTTACTTTTATCCAGTTTACTCACTTTTGTAGAGCTGAATTGCGAGAATCTGTTTGATACACGTCACGATTCCCTCAAGAATGACATGGAGTTTACTCCTGAAGGCAGCTATCATTGGACTCGTATTCGGTATTGGCGTAAACTGAACAATCTGGCAAAGGAACTGGTAGCTTTGGGCGAGAAGGGAAATAAGGAATGGGAAATCCCCGATTTGGTGGCTCTGTGCGAGGTGGAGAACGATACGGTGATGACCGACCTCACCAAGCGCTCGCTTCTTCGTCTTGCCGGTTATGAATATCTGATGACTTCTTCGCCCGATGAGAGAGGTATAGATGTGGCTCTGATGTATCTTCCTTCTTCTTTCTGCCCTTTGCGTTCTTATCCCATACGTATCAAGTCTTTGGCTGGAATGCGCCCTACACGCGATATTTTGTACGTCAGTGGGCTTCTTCTGGGTGGTGATACCCTGCATGTGTTTGTTGTTCATGCTCCCAGTCGTAGGGGAGGAGAGACGGTTTCTCGTCCTTTTCGTATGCAGGTTGCCAAGCAGTTGAACGAGGCGGTGGATTCTATCTATACCTTGAGTAAGGAGGCAAGTATCATCGTGGCAGGAGATTTTAATGACTATTCCGACTCACCTGCATTGTTGTCTTTGCGTGCTGGCTCCCGGCTAACGGAGGTTTCGCAGCAAGCAACGGGCAGACATGGTGCAAAGGCCACATATCGTTGGCATGGTGAATGGCGCAGCCTCGATCATATACTTTGCAGTCCTCCTGTGGCAAGATGCTCTGTTGAGTGTTATGTGGGTGATTTGCCCTTCCTGATGGAAGAGGATGAGCGTTATGGTGGCTATCATCCTAAACGTACTTACTTGGGACCTCGTTACCTGGGAGGCTATAGTGACCATCTGCCACTTGTCTTTCGCTTTGAGCGTAAAGATGATTGAGTGCGATTGGAATCTTGAAGGCTTCATGGTTCTGTGTATTTGTAAATAGCTTAGTCTTTGATGCTATATAAAAATGTGTACAGACTATGATGAAACACAATCTTTCTAATGGAGTGTCGTGGGTGTTGTAAAGTGTACTGCTTTAATAGGAAGATTGATTTGTGTGGGTTGTATATAAACGAAGAAAGTTACCTGAAAATTCAGATAACTTCCTTGTTTCTCCTAAGAATAATTTCTTAATATTATATATGTATAAGTAAAAGATGATGAAATGCGTTTCACAACGTCGTTTTTGTTTTCTGATGCAAAGATATGAAATAGTTATCTTTAGATGGGGTAAAAACAGTTTTTGTAGGCGTAATAATTGTTTTGTTACTCCATTTAGCCAGTAAATGCCTTTATTTATGGTGGCTTTAATAGCTTTTTGACTCTTTTAGTTGATTCCTTATGATATGGGTGCAATATTATGAGTGTGTTTGCGTTTTAGATAATATATATAAGGAGTATTCATGATTTATTAATGGAATATATAAGTGTTTATGAGAAGAAATATTTTATCACTTGTCTGCTTGTTGGCTCTTTCTTTAGGGGCAATGGCGCAGACCGTAGAGAGTGAGGTCGGCAGGTTTTCTGTCATCCCTCGTGTAGGTGTGGCGCTTGCCAACTGGAGCAATAACCGCATTTATTATGCTTCAGGTGAAGATAAGGCTTCTTTGAAGTCAAGTTTCCAGGCTGGTTTTATGGGTGGTGTCGATGTGGAGTATCGTGCTACCAAGGAGATTGGCGTCAGTTTAGGAGCTTATTATGCCAAGCAGGGCTTCCGCTTCTCCAGTTATGAGGCTACTATTGATGCTGAAAGAAGGAAGTATCAGGCATTTCCGACTATCACACCAATCTGCATTATCTCAATGTGCCTTTGATGGTGAAGGGTTATGTTACCCGTCAGTTGGCATTTATGATTGGCGTACAGGCAGGTTTCCTGCTCAACGATCCTAAGTATGAGTTTACCTCCATTGATATAGAGAGGGACCAATATGGTGGTGCTACCTATGACAATTCACAGAAGGTGTCAGATTCCTGGCCAGCTAAAAAGGTGGATATCTCTCTGCCTATAGGCTTGTCTTATGAGTATATGGGGGTAGTGCTTGATGCCCGTTACAACTTGGGACTTACCAATGTTGACGATTCTCCAGCTCATGATGACAGTTGTAAGAATCGTGTGTTTACATTCTCGGTGGGTTATCGTTTTGCACTTTGATAACATAGCAAAATCCGCATTCAGAAGAGTTTTCTATCTCTCTCCGAATGCGGATTTCTTATTTGATGCAGTATCGCTATCTTCTTGAAGCAGATATTGCGGGTTGTATTATCCGTAGATTACCTTTCCGTTCTCGTCCTCGTAAGGAGTCAGATCCTTTGCATACTGGTTCATGGCGCGAAGGCTCATACCCATAGACGAGAAACCACCATCGTGGAAGAGGTTCTGCATGGTTACCTTGCGTGTGAAGTCTGAGAACATCATTACGCAGTAGTTTGCGCAATCCTCTGCAACGGCATTGCCCAGTGGCGACATCTTGTCGGCAAAGTCCATCATGTTGTCAATATCCTTGATACCCTTACCAGCGGTAGTGGCTGTAGGACTCTGTGAGATGGTGTTGATACGCACGTGCTTCTCGCGACCGTAGATGTATCCGAAGCTACGTGCGATGCTCTCCAGCATACTCTTGGCATCAGCCATGTCGTTGTAACCGAAGAATGTGCGCTGAGAAGCCACATAAGTAAGGGCAACTACAGAACCCCACTCATTGATGGCGTCCAACTTCTTGGCTACCTGCAGCATCTTGTGGAAAGAGATGGCAGAAATATCGAGAGTCTTGTTCAGGAAATTGTAGTCGAGATCATCGTAAGTGCGATGCTTGCGCACGTTAGGGCTCATGGCTACAGAGTGGAGAACGAAGTCAATCTTGCCACCCAATTTCTCCTGTGCTTCTGTGAAAACCTTTTCCAAGTCTTCTAGCTTGTCGCATCAGCTGCGATGATAGGAGCGTTGATTTGTTCAGCGAGTTTGTCGAGTGTACCCATTCTCAGGGCCATTGCTGTGTTACTCAGTGCGATGGTGGCACCTTCTTCAGCAGCCTTAACGGCTACTTTCCAAGCGATTGATTCCTCATTGAGGGCACCGAAGATGATGCCACGCTTGCCTTTTAACAAATTGTGAGTCATTGTTATCTTAATACTTTTGTTTATAATAACGGCACGATATCTTATATATATAATAAGGTGTAAACTTCTCTCGCTTACCATCTTTGCCGTTGAAATCGGGTGCAAAGGAACGCTTTTTTTTTTATATGAGCAAACTTTTTGATGAAAAAGATAGCCGTTTGTGCACAAACCCTATCAAACTGTGCATGTTTTTGGCCCAAAAAGCGAGATGTATGAAGGGTTCTTCCTGTTTTTGTTGTTTGTCCTCACGGCTTTCTTCAGTATTCCCTTCTCTGCCTTCTATAACTTCTGAACTTGCGAAAGCTCAGTTCTTTACATTTCCCAAAATCTTTTTATCAAGAGGCCTTCCGTCTCTTTGGCTACGTCGTAGGGGATGGCTGGCAGACAGTCGGGCAGGGTGAAGTTGTCGGTTTCTGTCCTGTCTTTCATTTCTGTCTGTGCTTGCTCCTTGGTCAAGGCTTTCACGCCGGTTACCACAAAGTCGTTCATCTCCTCTGTTTCTATTGCGCTCTTGCCAGGCAATGGAGTGTTGTCGTAGTTCCATATCTTTCTGAATGATACGAGCGAGCTCCAGGCCTCCTTTTTATCTGAGAAAGTCCAGTCGCATACATCGGTCTTTATTTTGAGCAGCGGATTGGTGATTTTTCTGTATTGTGTGTTGTCTATGATGTGCCTGTACAGGTTCTTCTGGTGTGTGTCTATGTACATGATGGCTTTGTCGCTCTGCGTACCTTTGAAGTGTGAGCTATAGAATGTTGTGTCCCCCTTTATGCTGTTTATGCTATCGCGCTTCACATATTTGATGCGTGACATGTCGAACGATCTGGCTTCGCTGAGGATGGAAATATTGAAGTTGATGAGCTTTCTGAGTCCGCTTCGCTCGTATTGCCGGCAGGCACGCACTCTGCGTTTTGTCTTCCCGTTTTCCAGGTTGATGTAGAAGTCCATGATGCCCTCCCGGTATAGGATGGTCTTGCCATTGTTGCGGCAGATGTCCCGAAAGACTCCGGTAAGTTTTATGTAGTCGGTCTTGTTTGCTGTCACTTCGGGCAGTGCATAAACCTTTTGCTTCAGCAGAACATCCCCTTTGACGGTCGACGCATCTATGGTTTTCGACTCATACGCCACGTTGCTGATGGTGATCATTCCGCTCTGTGGTTCTATGTTCCCCTTTGAGTCGCTGATGCACAGCAGGTGGTTGTCGCTGCTGAAGATGTAAGCGCCAGCAACGGGCTTCCCGTCTTGTTCGTCCACGATTCTTATCTGTGCACATACTGGCATCCAACAGATGCAGAGCAGTATGGCGATTGTAGAGATGATTCTATTTAAATGTATATTACGCTTTATTTCCATACGATTTGATATTTTTGTGATTTTTCCGCTTTTAGCTAATATAGAGCGGTACGCCGATGATATGGTAAAAGGCTCTATACCTTATATTAAAAATATAGATATAGAGCCTTTGCAATATAGGGGCGAAAGTACTTTTGTGTTTGTCTTTATCCCACCTGGCTTCCTGGCTTCACCTTGCCCAGGAGAGAGGTGACGTTGAGGCTTCCGTCGAAGTTGACAGCCGAGAGAATCATGCCCTGACTCTCTATGCCCATCATCTTGCGTGGAGCAAAGTTGGCAACGAAGAGCACGTCCTTTCCGATGAGGTCTTCTGGCTCATAATAAGCAGCGATGCCTGAGCAGATGGTGCGCTCGGTGCCTGTACCGTCATCGATGGTGAACTTGAGGAGCTTCTTCGACTTCTTTACCTTTTCGCAGTTCAGGATGTGTCCTACGCGTATGTCGAGTTTCTCGAAGTCTTCGAAACTTACTTCTGGCTTGACAGGCTCTGCCTTATAGGAAGCCTCCTCGTTGGCCTTCTTGGTGTCGGCAAGTTTCTGGAGCTGCTTCTCTATCACCTCGTCTTCTATCTTCTCGAAGAGGAGCTCTGGCTCGCCCAACTGGTCGCCAGCCTTCAGCAGGTCGGTGCTTCCGAGTTGTGTCCATTCGAAGTTTGGCATATTGATCATCTTGCGGAGCTTCTCAGAAGAGAATGGCAGGAATGGCTCAAAGGCGATGGCGAGGTTGGCAACCAACTGGAGTGAGATGTTCAGAATAGTCTCTACTCGTTTAGGGTCGGTCTTCCATACCTTCCAAGGCTCGCATTCGGTGATATACTTGTTGCCGATTCGTGCCAGGTTCATGGCTTCCTTCTGTGCCTCGCGGAACTTGAACACGTCGAGGAACTGCTCTACCTTCTCCTTTACGTCCTTGAATTCTGCAATGGCTTTCTTGTCCACTTCCTGAAGTTCGCCACAGGCAGGAACCACGCCATTCCAGTATTTCTTGGTAAGTTGCAGGGCGCGGTTGACGAAGTTTCCATATACGGCTACCAACTCAGAGTTGTTGCGCTCCTGAAAGTCTTTCCATGTAAGTTGTTGTCCTTGGTCTCAGGTGCATTGGCTGTCAGTACATAGCGCAATACATCCTGCTTGCCTGGCAAGTCTACGAGATATTCATGCAACCATACAGCCCAGTTGCGCGAGGTGGAAATCTTGTCATCCTCGAGGTTCAGGAACTCATTGGCTGGCACATTGTCTGGCAGAATATAGTCGCCGTGAGCCTTCAGCATGGTAGGGAATATGATGCAGTGGAATACGATGTTGTCCTTACCGATGAAGTGTACGAGGCGAGTCTCTGGATCCTGCCACCATTTCTGCCATGTGCCCCATTTCTCGGGATGTGCATCACAAAGTTCCTTGGTGTTGGAGATATATCCGATAGGTGCGTCGAACCATACGTAGAGCACCTTGCCTTCAGCTCCCTCTACAGGAACAGGAATACCCCAGTCGAGGTCGCGTGTCATCGCACGTGGCTGAAGGTCCATGTCGAGCCAGCTCTTGCACTGTCCGTAAACATTGGAGCGCCATTCTTTGTGTCCTTCCAGAATCCATTTCTTCAGCCAGTCCTGATATTTTCCTAAAGGCAGATACCAGTTCTTGGTAGGCTTCTTTACCAGACCGTGGCCTGGGTTGTTCTTGTTGGTAGGGTTGATAAGTTCCTCTGGTGAGAGGGTTGCGCCACACTTCTCGCACTGGTCGCCATAAGCTCCCTCTGCACCGCATCGAGGACATGTGCCCACGATATTACGGTCGGTAAGGAACTCGCCGGTAACCTCGTCGCAGAACTGCTCCTCTACCTTTTCCTCTAAGACGCCCTTGTCATAGAGTGTGCGGAAGAAATCGGAAGCAAACTTATTGTGAGTAGGTGAAGTGGTACGGCTGTATACATCAAAAGAGATTCCGAAATCCTCGAAACTCTTCTTGATAAGGTTGTGGTAACGGTCAACCACCTCCTGTACGGTGATGCCTTCTTTTTTAGCTCGGATGGTTACGGGAACTCCGTGCTCATCACTTCCGCCGATGAAGACCACGTCTTGCTTCTTGAGTCTGAGATAGCGTACATAGATGTCGGCAGGTACGTAAACTCCAGCCAAGTGTCCAATATGTACACCACCATTAGCATAAGGCAAGGCTGCCGTCACGGTGTACGTTTAAAATTCTTTTGTTCCATATTAGCTAATATATTTTTGTTATTTGGCTGCAAAATTACAAAAATACTGTAATTAGTAGGAAATATTTGCTTTTTTCTTTAGCTAATTGGTCGTTGATACATGAAAAAGTAACACCCCGGCACCCCTATAGCCATGAGTAATTACTTTAATACTATACAAATTGTTTTTGGTTCGATATGAAATTGTTCTGACTCTTGTGAAAAATCTATGTTCTAAAGTTTAGAACATAAGTTCGATACTTTAGAACACAAGTTCCAAACTTTAGAACCAGGGCAAACGCATCAAATCATTTACCTTTTAACATATAAATATTAATGTTGTATCTTATTGAATATTAACTATTTACATTTGCTTATACCAAAAATATTTTGTATCTTTGTAAAGAATAATTAAAC
>ENA-OQER01000467-OQER01000467.1-human-gut-metagenome-genome-assembly--contig:-NODE-467-length-21801-cov-10.975777_pt1 | contig 21801 bp, 19 predicted proteins | sample MGYA00242797_ERZ504639 | MGnify/ENA primary metagenome ERZ504639 (study PRJEB26092, sample SAMD00036306) | human gut metagenome | host: Homo sapiens | study: EMG produced TPA metagenomics assembly of...
AATAATAATAAGAATTAACATGGAATCAAACAATTCATCAGCGTATCATACCAGTTGTACGACATCACAGATGGTAAGTCTGACTCATCGAACAGACAAGCGACGAGCGCCCATTCATCTTCGTTAGCGGCATGGGTGTAACACTGCTGCCTTCGAGGAGCAGATAGTCAACCTGGCTAAAGGCGAGTCTTTCGACTTCACCCTTACACCAGAGCAGGCTTATGGCGCACACTATGCAGAGCGTGTCATCGAGTTAGAGAAGGAAATCTTCACCATCAACGGCCAGTTTGACGCACAGCACGTACAGGTAGGCGCATCATTCCTCTGCAGAATGAGGACGGCAACCGCTTCAACGGTGTGGTATTGGAAATCGGTGACAGCAAGGTGAAAATAGACCTCAACCATCCTTTGGCTGGCAAGATACTCAACTTCAAGGGTGAGATAACTGAGAGCCGCGAGGCTACTGCCGAGGAAGTGGCAGGAATGGCAAAGCTCATGAGCGGAGAAAGCCACGGCGGATGTAGCGGTTGCAACGGACACTGCGGTGAAGGCGAATGCGGTGAAGGTCATTGTGGCGGTGAAGGTCATTGTGGCGGCGAAGGCCACTGCGGTTGCCACTAATCCTTCCTTCAAAAGGTCAACATATCAACTAAGCAAGAACTTTAACAACAGATAGACAATGAGGAATACTTTTGGTCATCTCTTTACCCTCACCACCTTTGGCGAAAGTCATGGAGTGGCTGTGGGCGGTGTCATCGACGGATTTCCTGCAGGCATAGATATCGATATGGAGTTTGTACAGAATGAACTGAATCGACGTCGACCCGGACAAAGCCATATCACCACATCACGCAACGAAGCCGACAAGGTGGAGTTTCTCAGTGGTGTGTTCGAAGGCAAGAGTACGGGAACACCTATCGGTTTCGAAGTACGCAACACCAACCAGCACTCGCAAGACTATGAGAACATGCGATGCCTGTTCCGTCCGTCGCATGCCGACTATACCTATTATAATAAGTATGGCATACGCGACCATCGAGGTGGAGGCCGCTCTTCTGCCCGCATCACCATTGCCCGATGCGTAGGTGGAGCCTTGGCAAAACTTGCCTTGCGCCAGTTGGGCATCAGCATCACTGCCTACACATCTCAGGTAGCGACATCGCATTGGAAAGAGATTACCATCTGTATGACTTAAGCAAGACTGAGGACAACATCGTGCGATGCCCCGACCAGCAGAAAGCCAAAGAGATGGAAGAGCTCATCGCCCAAGTGAAAGCCGATGGCGACACCATAGGAGGCGTGATTACATGCGTCATCAAGGGATGCCCGGTAGGATTAGGCGAGCCGGAATTCGACAAGCTGCATGCACAGTTAGGCGCAGCCATGCTGGGCATCAATGCCGTGAAAGGCTTCGAATACGGTGAAGGCTTCGACGGTGTGACGGCACGAGGCAGTCAGCAGAACGACAAGTTCGTACCAGGCATCACGACTGCCACCAATCACAGTGGAGGCATACAGGGAGGCATCAGCAACGGACAGGACATCTACTTCAGGGTAGCATTCAAGCCTGTTGCCACCATCCTGAAAGAGCAAGACACCGTAGACCTGGAAGGCAATGCCACCAAGCTGACAGCACGGGGCAGGCACGATCCATGCGTTCTGCCAAGAGCCGTTCCTGTGGTGGAAGCCATGGCAGCCATGGTCATCCTCGACAGCTATCTCGTCAACAAGAGTGTGAAGCTATAAGATAATGAAAAGAAAAAGAAGACTCAGAAAGAAACGCATATTTACTATTTGCTTAGTCATGGTTATCGGCATCTCTCTGCTGACACGACGCTGCGTCACAAGTTGCTCGGACAACAAAGCATCGGTTGCCGATACACTGCCTAAGGCTCACCTCAACGACTCACTCAACAACTCACTCTCCGAAGCAAAGCCTACCACGAAATGGACTCGCTCATTGAGCGATACCTGAAGAGATGGGAAATCAATGGCGCCCAACTGGTCATCACCCGCAACGACTCTCTGCTGTATGCACGAGGTTTCGGATGGGCAGACAAGGAGAAAGGCATCAAGATGCAACCATCCATGGTAATGAGATATGCCTCGGTATCGAAGCTCATCACTGCCGTGGGCATCATGAAACTTTGGGAAGCTAAGAAGTTGAGTATGAACGACAAGGTTTTCGGCCCCAAGGGAATTCTGCGAGACACCTTATATAATAACAGCATCAAGGACAAGCGGTACTACGACATCACCGTGGAACAACTGTTGCGCCATCAGGCTGGATTTACCAACTATGCCGGCGACCCGATATCTTCCACCCGCTACATCATGATGCAGAACCGTCTCACTACGCCTCCCGATCATCCTACGCTGCTCAAGATTCTCCTGAAACGGCATTTAGGATATACGCCTGGTGAAGGCAAGTGCTACTCCAACTTGGATATATCCTCCTATCGATGATTATAGAGAAGAAGAGTGGCATGAGATATGAGGACTATATGCAGAAATATGTACTCAACCCTGCCGGATGCTACGACATGCACATCGCCGGTACCTACTATAAGGACCGACGTCCCAATGAGACGAAGTACTACATGCACCAAGGCAGCATCCCTGTATATGAATACAACAACAGCGGTAGAATGGTGGAGAAATGTTATGGCGACACAGACATCCCACGTCTGGCAGGAGCCGGAGCATGGTGCGGTTCGGCAGCTGAGCTGAGCCGACTGATAGCCAGCATAGACGGTATGCCCCACGTAAAGGACATCCTCAGCAAGAAGAGCGTAGACTTTATGACCCGGGAACAGCCAGACCACCAATACTCCATCGGCTGGAACTACACACCAAAGAAAGGACGTCCCTGGATCCGAACAGGATCACTTGCAGGAACCTCTGCCCTGATTCTGAAATACGACGACGGACAATGCTGGATTCTCATCACCAACACATCGACATGGAAGGGACATGGCTTCTCCAACGACTCGATGGCTTTCTTTGAGAAGATGCGCAAGAAGTACATGGACAACATGCCTAAGCAAGACCTCTTCCTGCACGTGAAATAAAAACACAGAAAGAGAAAGAAGAAAAAACAACGGGCATGACAAAGCCGACAAACAAGAAAGAACTCAGCAAGAAACCCATAAAACAGAAAAAGGATACATCCTGACTGGATGTATCCTTTTTTGTTTTTATGATGTTTTCTACTTTATCAATTAGAAAGTGTACTTCACACCAACCTGACCACGCCAACGGCTGTAGTAGTCGCTATAGTACTTAATAGGCTTGGTAGAATCGTTATCGAACTGGTATGTACCATTATCCTTATAAGTAATTGGAGAAACAAACTCGCTGTTATAGCTGCTGCCATAAGTATGTCCCCACTTATTGTTAAGCAGGTTGGCAACATTGAGAATGTCCATAGTAACCTCCAGAGCATGAATCTGCTTGCCTACCTTGATGCCAAACTTCTGACCGAAGTGGAAGTCGAAATGACCCTCGAAAGGCAAGTTATCAGCATAGCGCTCATAGTACTCACCACGATGATCCTTCAGATAAGGAGTGTTGGCCAACCACTTCTTCAAGTTGGCACGCTGCTCGTCTACAGTGTACTTCACTGTCTTGTTGTCAGCCTTCATCACATTCGAGAACGGCATCTTGTCGATCTGAGCATCTGTAGGGATGAAAATCAAGTCATTGCTTGCACCGTCGCCATTGACATCACCATTATAATAGAGTGAGTAAGGAGCACCACTCTGACCCTGATAAATCAAACCAACAGTGGTAGTGAAGAGCTTGCCGGGTCCCCAGTTGAGGTGATAGAAAGCAGAAGCCTTAACAAGGTGAGGCACATTGAAGGCGCTGTTTGCCATCTCAGGATCATTGCTAAAACGATATGAGTGGTTGTTACGCCAGTTGCTCTGGGCCACAGAAGAAATAGAACTGCTGATAGCCTTTGCCTTTGTGAAGGTGTAAGAAGCATTCAAGTCGAGACCGAAGTCAAAGTGCTTAGTTGCAGACAATGACAAGTTGTAAGAATAGCCCTTGTCGGTATTACGCATAGCATAGATATTGCTGAACTTACCGGCAGATGCTACCTTATGATACATAGGACGGCTCTCCCATGACATATCTGATACCTGACCCAGAGTCTGACCTGTTGGCTCGTAAGCGATGTTCTGATAATAGATATCATTCAGGTTCTTGCTGAAGATAGCCTCTGCAGTCCAGTCAATACCCAAAGCCTGGAAGTCGAAACCTAAGTTGATACGCAGGTTCTGAGCAAACTTGAAGTTCTTGTCGAACACATTGACCAACTGGCTACCAGTTGCTTTCAGAAGTTCTGCATTCTTATCCTGCTTATTGGGATCTACGATAAGAGATACATTGGCATTGTTCTTCACTGAGTAAGAAGAGAACTGCACACCTGTGTTGGTGAAGCTGTTGCTCAACCATACGAAAGGAATACGACCAGTAAACATACCGATACCTCCACGGAGGATATACTTACGATCGTTCTTGATATCCCAACGGAAACCTACACGAGGACTCCACATTGGAGTGCTGGAAAGTTTCTGATTGGTACGATAGCCATAGCCCGCAGCTGCAGCCCATTCATTAAAATCTTTATTCTCGGTAGGAGTATCAAAGAACAAAGGTATCTCCATACGAAGACCATAGGTGAGCTGGAAGTTATTGGTAGCATCCCACTTGTCCTGTACATAGAAGCCCAGCTGACCTGCACCGAATGAGGGAGCCCAGAGAGAACTGCCTGTTACATCCTTATTGGCTGTGGTATAGTAGAAGTTCTTAATCAACTGACCATTCTTGGTATCAATATACTTGAAGAAGTCTGATGGAGAATCGAAATAATAGCAACCATAGAGATTCTGAATGAAGAGATTCTCAAACTTGTAGAACTCGTTGTGAGTACCAAAAGTAAAGGTGTGGTTGCCACGATACCATGTAAAGTTGTCTTCGAAGGTAAAGATGTCCTGATCAAGGCTGTTGGCCATAGAAGAGTACTCGTTACCGATATTCACAGTACCATTGCCTACATTGTAAATAGTTACAGAAGGAGCTGCTGCACCTGAGCTACGGCTGTCGCGAACACGAACGTATGACAAGCGGGCCTCATTGCTGGTGTATGGAGAGAGACGACTCTGCAACTCAGCAGCGAAAGAATGAGTCTTAGAGGTGAACTCATAGAGATGGTCGGCAGTATTCAACGATGCCATACCACCCAAGCCTAACAACTGCTTAGCGTCTACATAACTCCAACGAATAGAGAACTTATTGAAGTCGTTGATGTTCCAGTCGAGCTTCAAACCACCCTTCTGGCTCTTGATAGACTTGTCCTTGTTGGCCCAAGTTCCATTATACTCATAGTTGCCACCATCATCAGTTTTACCCCATGCTTTGTAAGCATCGAGAATCTGCTGTGCAAGGTCGGAATCAAACTTAGCACCCTCGCTACCGAAAGAATACTGAGTAGGATAAGACTTATTGGTATTCTCATAGTTGGCGAAGAAGAACAACTTGTTCTTGATGATAGGACCACCCAAGGTGAAACCAAAGCGTGTCTCCTTCTCTTTGTCGTAAGGATTAGACATCGTGCCGTCCTGCATCTTGTAGTGACGACCTACCAAACTCTCGTTGTTGCCATCAAAATAGGCACTTCCGTGGAACACATTCGTACCACTCTTAGTAACCGCATTAATGGCACCACCAGTGAAACCACCCTGACGAACATCGAAAGGAGCCACGTTGATCTGAATCTGTTCGATGGTCTCCATAGATACAGGCTGGCTACCTGCTTGACCGCCATTGCTACCATTCTGGGTAAGACCAAACACGTCGTTGTTCATCACACCATCAATCTGGAATGAGTTGTAACGGTTGTTGGTGCCAGCAAAAGACATGGCGCCAGACTGACCATTGGTAGATACCTGAGCATTCATGCGGGCAATATCAGCAATACTGTGGCTGATACTTGGCATTTCAGCAATCTGCTGCGCATTAATACTCTGAGCAGCACCTGTCTTAGTACCGTTAAGGCCAGCCTTGCCAGATACTACAACTTCCTGCAACTCGCGTGCATCCTCCTGGAGAGAACAAGAAAGGTTCTGGCTCTCACCCAAGTTCAAGGAAACATCCTTGAACGTCTTAGACTGATAGCCAATGTAAGATACCTCTACTTTGTAAGGACCTCCAGGACGCATACCCTGGATTGAGAAACGACCATCCATGTTGGTCACTGCGCGATAAACAGTACCTGATGGTTGGTGGGTTGCTGTCACCGTAGCACCGATGACTTCCTCGCCCTGCGATGTCACCTTACCACTGATACCAGAGGTGGTTACCTGTGCCATAGCCACCGAAACTACGAGCACCAGCATGGCGATAAGCAATTGCAATCTTTTCTGCATACTAAAAATGAAATTTAGTTAATAATGAGGAAGCATAAACTTCCTATTTTTATATTATGCTGCAAATTTAAACAAAATTTTTGATATAAATGTTACAGAGACATGAAAAAAAAGTTTTTTATGCAAAAAAAATCCACACTAACGTTTTAGTGTGGATTTCTTACAGCTTTTTAGTCTTTGCGAAGCCATATCCGCATCACTTTGCGGCGGATTGCTATCATGTTGAGTACCGATACTATCAAGAACAAAACCAATCCCAAAGCAATGGCGGGACACATGGTTCCTTCCTCTATATCGGGATAAAGGGCTTCTATAAAATCCATGTAATAATCACGGATGAAGAACAAGATGCACCATGCCACAAGGAGCACCACCACATTGAGAACGATGGTAAGCCAAAGGTAGGGCATCGCCACATTGCCAGGACTATAACCTATGAGCAAGAGGTTCTCCAACTTGGAGGAGTTCTTCTGTACCAAAAGGTAGATGCTGAGCATCAGGATATAGAAACTGAGCACAGAGATAACCAAACCTATCACCATGACCATCAGGACTATCATCCTCAGAAAATAAGTGGTTTTCTCGGCATCCAACTTATCGGTTTCCACCTCATAGCCATTGTCTTCAAGGTATTTGGTGATATTCTCATCTCCAGGATTGCCCACCTCTACGATAAGTCGTGTAGGGTCGCTATGCTCTTCGGGAGCAAACTCATGGTTGCTCCAGTCCATGAATGCCTGTGGCACAAGTATGGTATTGAGGCGAGAAGAGAAGCCGATCACCTTTCCTTTGAACTGTTCTTTCTTGCCACCTGCCTGAATGAAAATATGGAAATCTATCATTCCCATCAATCCGTCGCTGATCTTTGGAAGCGAATGACTCTGTGCAAAACCAAAGTTGTACATATTAATATAGGTACGCGGAAGGATGATGGGCACTTCCTGACTACCAGGCTCATACTTCCAATCCTTGAGAGGCACATCGACAAAACCATCGGGCACACTTTCGAAAAAGAGTTCGCTATTGAGCACATTCACGCCATTGACACCCATCGAGGCATCCACCTTGTACTCGGTAGAGGTAAACTTTCCTATCTTCTTGACAAACTTTTGCGAGGAGATATCGTCCACATCACTGCCCGAGAAGGTATTGGTACGACCACTGAGGGTGTTGCCCATACCTATTTTCTTACTCATGATGAGGTAGTCGGCCTTCATAAAACTGTCTTGCTGGGTGAAGACAGGCAGCACATCCTTGTAAAACTGAAAGCCGAAAAGAACGATGAGCATACCGAAAAGGTTGGCAAAGGCAAAACCTGCAAACTGTGGTATGCTGATATGCTGACGTAATAATTTCCAAACGAGTTCCATTACACCTTATTATATATATATAATGTATGAAGTACTATTTGTTATAAATCTCTCTACAGCATCAAGGTCTTCTCGTAAGGCAAGTCCATATGCTTTCCGATACTGGTAACTATGACGCCTGCACCTTGCGCTTGGCCTCCGCCATCATAATGTCGCCCATAATACGTGAGTTATTGTCGTCGAGATGACTGATAGGCTCATCAGCAAGAAGAAAATCGAAGGGCTGGCAGAGAGAACGGATCATAGCCACACGCTGCTGCTGTCCAAACGACATGCGACCTATCTTGGCATCCACCTTGTCGGCTATTCCCAACATGTCAAACCATTGGAGTATCTGCTGACGACTCTTGAAGCCTGTGAGTTTGTTCTTGATTTCTACGTTTTCCATCGCCGTAAGTTCTGGAAACAAACGCAACTCCTGAAACAGATGACTGATGTGGCGCTTGCGTATCTCTACCCAGTTGGCTACCTTATAAGCGGCCGTATCATCCTTATCAAACATCACGCTGCCGCTATAATCGTGACGATAGCCAACCACATAACTGCAAAAGGTACTCTTGCCTTTTCCACTGTCGGCCTCTACAAGATAAAGATGTCCCTTTTCGAAAGAGACATCCTGACTCCATATCTCTGAATGAAGGTCATCACGCTGGGCGAAGACCTGTGGGAGAACGGAGCGAAAGTTGATTGTGTTCACTTTTTTATATATTGTATATGTTTAAAGTTTTTATGTTGTATACCTTATTTCTTTATTGCAAAGTGTAGACCATGGCTTTGAGCTGTCCAAACAAGGGAGCCAGGAGTCCTGTCACAGCCTGCAAGGCATTATCGCCAGAGCCCGCCTTTCCCAGATTGACAACCATGACCATCTTCTGACCTTTTATCATTTGCTGGATGTGTTGGTCGATGGGATGATTGGAAGGAAGAATGGAGTATTCTGCCGAAAGCTGGTCGTTACCGCTAAAGAATTGTTTGTCGTCAGATACTCCGAAGTAGAAACTGGTCTTGCCACTGGAATAGCAGTAGGCGTTCTTCTTCCAGTTGCCGATGGTGCTTCCCTTGGGACACGACTGTTTCCAATAGTCTATATCCGAAAGCCACTTGGCATGACTCAGCCTTGCCGCCATCGTCATCTGCATATTGTCGGTACCCAACGATGGCATCACAATGGCCATATCGCCATCCACACTCCGAATGATATTATCCATGTCGATAGCAGCATTGATGCCCATCAACAGTGTCTGCAGTCCCTGGTTGCTCTGCACCAAAGGCAGGAAACGGGTTCCTTCCACATTCATGAAGATACCTGCCAAGGCATCATTGGGCATACTCTTCACATAGTCACCCTTGATAGGACGATAAACTGTCTGCGACTGCAGCAAGGCCTGGTTAATGCTTTTGTTGAAAGAGAAGGTCTTGCCCGATATCTTCAGAATACCATTCTCTACCTTCATGCCTGCGGCTATTACTATCTGTGAGGCATCGGCATCCTTGGGAGCACCAAGGGTGAAAGGCGCCACAAACTTCTCGGGCAGAGCCTGGACCTGAGCCACCATGGCTATGGTCGAATCGATGCTGTCGAGTTGGGCAAAGAGTCTGGACGACTTGACACCTGCATCCTCGTCGGCATTAAGAAACCTTACCATTTGTCTTTGCAGGTCAGCACGGGCATCTGCCACTACTGGTCCCATGACAAGCAGTGCCTTAGATGAGAAGCCTACCAGCCATGAATCTTTCAGCACGGCAAAGTGGAAACCCTTGCGCTCTGTCAATTCTGTGCAAATATGCTTTTTGGATAATTGATTGAGCCAATTACTGATATTGTCCTCATCGGCTACCTTGGCACAGAGTCCCAAGTTGCATCAACAGTTTCAAAAAGGTAGAGTTTCTCTGTAACATCGATACCACAGTCGGAAACATTCTCCACATGCAGCATCGACTTCAGAATATTCTCTTTGTCTACCCCTTTGCCATCACCATCCGTCGTTTGCATGTCTACCGAAATGAGGGCAGTGCTCTTGGATGGTATGGCATTCAGGTAATCGTTATCCGAACAAGCTGCCATCAGCACGATTTGCAGAAGTGCGATGGCATAAAGAAAAACATTTTTCATTTGCATCATAATCTTTTTACTCTTCAACTCTCTCTACAGGCGACGAGCCAAATTGGCCATCGTCACAGCCACCAGTCCGGCTGTCTCGGTACGAAGTCGGCTGGTGCCCAATGTCACTGACTCGTATCCTGCCTTGACAGCCATACGAACCTCATCTATCGAGAAGTCACCCTCAGGGCCAATGAGCACCGTCACGTCAGCATCCTCATCAGGACAGGCCTTTGTGAGTTCTGTAAAGAGGTCTTTCTTCTCTATTTCCTCATAGCAATGACAGATAAACTTCCTGCCCTTGCGGGGTGTATTGATAAAGTCGCGGAAATTTACCATCTGGTTGACAATGGGCTTCCACGCTTTATGACTTTGCTTGACTGCAGAGACGATGATCTTATCAAGCCTTACAGTCCGCATCACCTTGCGCTCGGAAAACTGGCTGTTCAGGAAGGAGAGCTCGTTGAAGCCCACCTCGGTAGCCTTCTCTGCCATCCACTCTATACGGTCCATCATCTTGGTAGGAGCAATGGCCAAGTGGACATGCCCACGCCAGGCAGGTTGCTGCGGCATCACCTCCTTCACCTCATACATACAGCGCTTGGTGGCAGCCAATGTCACCTCAGCACGATAGAAGTTTCCCACACCGTCCATCAGGAACATCTCGTCACCACTCTTGATGCGCAATACTCTCAGGGCATGAAGCGCCTCATCCATTGGCATCTCGGTCTCGGTAGCCGCATCGGGCACATAGAAAAATCTGGTCTCTTTCATCAGTCTGTCATTAGTTTGTTTCTGGTTTATCTCCCTTGGGATGTCGCTTTTTCAGCTCATCACGCAGGCTGGAAGCCAACTCGTAGTTTTCGTTCTCTATAGCTTTGCGTAATGACTCCTCCAACATCTTGTCGGTGATGACATTCACTGGCACAGCCATCTGTGTGAAATTAGGATTGTATTCTGCCGATTGTTTGGTCATCAAACCACGATCGGCATAAATCTCCATTCCGGTAATGAGCGACAGCAGGATGCCATCCGTACAGCGTATATTCTTCTTCTCGCCTGTCTCTGTGTTACGAAGACATGACATATACTTGCCTTCATGCAAAGCATAGATTTCGAAACGATAGGTGAGAAGAAATGAAAATGGCATCAGTTCTGCCAACACTTCAGGAAGCAAGTCATTTCTCTCCTTTATCATATTGGGATCCATGCGTAACCTGATCTGATAGGCCTGATGGCGATCACAAGGTATCACCAACTGACGTTGCTCTGCCACATCCACAAGCACAGCCAACACCAGATTGTCGGATCCCAATATCTGGGATAATCCTTTGAATTTTAATCTTACGTTACACATTTTTCTTTCAGTTTTATTTGCCCAGTCGCATCCTCAGGAATACGACTAAGCTTTCTTGGGTCTGAATATAACAGCAAAAGATACTGCTACTACCAATGCATAACCGGCAAAAATAAGCCAGCATGGTGCCCACTGGGTCACACCATTTGCATCGGTATAACTATTGACAACAGCCTGAGCCGACAGGGTTCCTACTGTGGCTCCGATACCATTGGTCATCAACATAAAGAGTCCTTGCGCACTGGAGCGGATAGAAGAATCCGTGGTCTTGTCGACAAACAGAGAGCCTGAAACGTTGAAGAAGTCGAAGGCCACACCATAAACCAACATGGAAAGGACAAACATCCATACACCACTGCCAGGATTGCCTATTCCGAAGAGACCGAATCGCAACACCCAGGCAAACATGGCTATCAGCATCACATTCTTAATGCCATAACGATTCATGAAGAACGGTATCAGCAGGATACAGCACGTCTCGCTGATCTGAGAGAGCGAAATAAGGATATTGGCATGGTTCACACCAAAGGTACCCGCATACTGTGGGTCGGCTCCAAACGAGGTGATGAATGGATTGGCAAAGCCATTGGTAATCTGCAGACTTACACCCAACAGCATGGAGAAGATAAAGAAGATGGCCATGCGCTTCTCCTTGAACAGAGAGAAGGCACGCAGTCCGAAGGCATCCACAAAACTCTTGGTCTCACCCTTGGCGCTGACAGGACATGCTGGCAACGTAAAGGTATAAAGGAACAGAATGCAGCTGACCACACCAGAAGCAACAAACTGATTCTGATTGGGTTGGAATCCCATCAAGTCGACAAACCACATCATACAGATGAAACCTACCGTACCGAACACACGAATCGGAGGAAAGTCTTTTACCGTATCCATACCCGCAAGAGTCAAGGCATTGTAAGCCACAGAGTTGGTCAAAGCCAGCGTAGGCATATAGAAGGCCACGCTGAGTGTGTAGATCCAAAATACCATACCAAGATTACCGGTCATTCCCATATAGGCTGCGCCAAACATGAAGAGAGCAGCCATGAGATGACAGAAGCCCAACAGCCTTTGTGCCGGCACCCAACGGTCGGCAACAATACCCATAAGAGCAGGCATAAAGATTGACACCACGCCCTGTACGGCATAAAACCATCCTATCTGAGAAGCCATTCCGATTTTTCCCAGATATGTTCCCATAGATGTCAGGTAAGCTCCCCATACTGCAAATTCAAGGAAGTTCAATAACGCTAAGCGTACTTTCAAGTTCATTTTGGTAATAGTATTTTTTTCTGTTTCCGCAGGTTCCGGACAGATGTTGCCTGTTTCCGACACATGCGAAATTTGGGTTATTTATATAACTGCAAAGATAACGAATATTATTGAAATAAAAACACAAAACGCAAAATTATCCGTTCCAACACGGGATATTTAACAAATTATGTGTAATTTTGCAGCCTGTTTAATTAAATAAGAGAGAGATGTTATTCAGTTTTTTTGTTACGTGTAATAAGATAGGAGCCTTTACCCTGGGCGGTGGCTATGCCATGATTCCTATTATGGAGAGAGAGTTTGTCGACCGCCATAAGTGGATGGACAAACAGGAATTTATGGATATTATGGTTGTGGCACAGGCCACACCGGGCATCTTTGCCATCGATATGGCAAGTCACATCGGATATAGCTGCGCGGAATATGGGGAGGCATCGTGGGAGTATAGGCATTGCGCTGCCTTCCATCATAGCCATCATCATCATTGCCATGTTCTTCAGACAGTTCAAGGACAACTACTGGGTAGAGAAGTTCTTTGCCGGCATCAGACCGGCAGTAGTAGCCCTCATCGCTGCTCCTTGCTTCAAAATGCAAAACTGCCAAGATAAATCGCTACAATGCCTGGATTCCTGTAGCCAGCTGCGCCCTCATCTATCTTTAGCGTCTCACCCATCTACATCATCATTGCGGCTGGCGTGTTGGGATGGCTGTATGGAAAGATGAGAAAGGTAAAAAGTAAAAAGGTAAAAAGTAAAAAAGTAAAAAGGTAAAAAGAGCATTCTTGCTTTTAAAAGTAAAATACAAAGACTATGTTATTTCTGAAATTATTCATCATATTCACGAAAATAGGTACGTTCAACTTTGGAGGTGGCTATGCCATGCTGTCGCTCATTCACAACGAGACTGTCGTAAAAAACCAATGGCTCAGCAATGCTGAGTTTACTGACATCGTAGCCATCAGCCAGTCTACACCGGGACCTATCGGAATCAACTGCGCCACATACGTGGGTTACACTTCCACCCTACATGCTGGTTATCCCGAATGGGCGGCGATTCTGGGAGCTATTCTCGCCAGCTTGTCTATCATGTGGCTGCCTTTCGTCATCATGATTCTCATCAGTCATTATCTGATGACACACAAGGACTCTAAAATAGTGAAAGATATCTTTGCCGGACTGCGCCCTGCCATCATAGGACTCATTGCTGCCGCTGCACTTCTGCTGATGAACAAAGACAACTTTGGCTCACCTCAGGACAATCCCAATGTCTTCGGAATCAGTATTGCCATCTTCGTACTGGCTTTCTATCTCACCGCCTTCAAGAAAGCCAACCCCATCCTACTGATGCTGACCTTTGGCTGCTTGGGACTGATAATTTACTAACAGAAAGCTTCCTGAGGCATAAAAAGAAAATCCTCACTCAATAAAGCCACTTGCTTTGTTGAGTGAGGAAAAAAAAATTGATTGTCTCACGACAACCAATCTTTTATTAACCTTAATAATCTAATACCATGAAAAACACATTGCAAATGTACTACTTTTATTTAGAACTCCAAATGTTTCTATAAAGAAAATGTAGTTATTTAACCTTCCTTAAATATTTTACCACTCCAGTTAAACTTTCTTTGCACTTTTATGGCATTAATTAGCTTTTTACCTATTCGTTCGAGACGAAGCTGGCCGCCGTCAGGGCGGTCGTCGACGAGGGCATGACGAAGCCCGAGGCCATGGAGAAGTTCGGGATAGCCTCGCCAAGCCCTTTCAAGAAATGGCTGAAGGCCTACAGGGAGGAGGGCCCGGAGCGCTCAGGCCAAAGCCCAGGGGGAGGCCGAGGGGGTCCGGCTCCCCGTCCGGGGAGACGACGCGCGAGCAGGAGCTCGAGCGCAGGATCAAGAGGCTCGAGGCGGAGAACGCCTACCTAAAAAATCGATCGCCCTGAAGGCGGAGAAACGCTCTCGAACGGCGAGAAGGCCGCGGTCGTGAGCGGGCTTTCAGGGCAATACCCCCTCGCCGACCTGCTCGAGTGCGCCGGCCTGGCGAGGTCGAGCTACTACTACGCGCTGTCGCACCCGAAGGCTCCCACCAGGCCCGAGCTCTGGGAGGCCGCCGCCGAGATATTCTCGCGCACCGCCAACGGGTGCGGCCACAGGCAGATCGCCATGTGCCTGCGCGCCGAGCAGGGCGTGCGCATAGCCGACAAGACGACGCTGAAGATGATGCGCGAGATGGGCATCAGCTGCGGGATCCGCCGCGAGACCGACTACCACAGGTACAACTCGTACAGGGGCAAGGTCGGAAAGACCTTCGAGAACGTCATCGGCAGGGACTTCGCCGCCGACGGGCCGTGGGAGAAGATGGGCACCGACGTCACCGAGTTCAAGCAGCCCTGGGGCAAGGCCTACTTCGCGCCGGTCTACGATTTCGGCAGCAAGGAGATCGTCGCCTGGTCCACGTCGCTGCATCCCAACATGGCCCAGCAGCACGAGCTGCTCGACCAGCTCGTGTCCAAGATGCCCGAGGGCTCCAGGCCGGTCCTGCACTCGGACATGGGCTGCAGTACCAGCAGGCCGGGTGGTGCAAGCGGCTGGAGGAGGCCGGCGTGGTGCAGAGCATGTCCCGGAAGGGCAACTGCATCGACAACGGCGCGACGGAGCAGGTGTTCGGCCATATGAAGGACGAGTTCTTTCGCGGAAGAAAATGGCCTTGCTTCGAAGACTTCAAGAGAGACCTGGACGAATACATCATCCATTGGAACACGAGAAGGAGGCAGGTTAAACTGAAGGGACTGACCCCGGAGGAATTCCGGAATCAGTCCCTATGTGCGGCGTAGGCCGCTTATTAGCCCGTCCAAGAATTGGGGCGCAGTTCACGTAGTGCTGCGGGGGCGATTTTGTTTGGCGAACGAGAGACGCTATTTGGTTCGATTGATTAGGCTACGCCACGAGTTACGGACTTCGCAGAACTTTGTGTAAAGGATTCTCACCTGCGCCGGGGTCACATCGAGGATACGAGCCGCGTCGAGCATGTTCCAAGGGTCTTGATCTATCCGCTTCATGAGACGGTAGACCGTGCGGACGTAAAAGAAGAACTCGACAACGTTAATGATAAGCAGCAACGCAACGCCGACGATGATTGTTATTACAAGGGCTATGACAACGGAGTTAACGACCAATTTATCCCCTTCCAGCCGCGCGTCTGGCGGCGTTTATTTTGTTTTAGAGAATCCGAACGATAAACGCGATAACGAAAAACGCAACGGTCATTATTCCGAACACTATTCCGCTTAGCAGCCATGCGGTTATCACGGCATCAATAAACAAATCCACGTGGGCTACCTTTCTGCCGCGCGTCTGGCGGCATCTATTCGGTTGTGGCACGAGACGCAAAGCAGCACGAGGTTATCCGTGCCGTTCCCTCCACCTTGTGAGAGGGGGCGGATATGGTGAACGCCCGCGCCGGTAAGTAGCCAGGACGAACCGCGACGCTTGGCGCACACCTTGCCGCACGCCGCGCAACGTCCACCAGTGCGCTGTATTGCGATTTGACGGGCGGTCTTGTATTCCTTGCGCGAGTACTCGGAACGCCACGGGTTCGCCTGCTTGCGGGCTTTCTCTTGGCTCTGGGAGCGCTTTGAGTGCGAGCGAGACGAACGAGAGACACGTTTGCAGCGTGGACAAGACGAGCCCGAGTAGGGCTTGCCGCATATGGGGCACATCGAGCTAGGCATAGACGCTAGCCGCTCTGTATGCGTCCTCCTTGCGGTTGAGCGCACGCACGTCACGGTAGCAGTACTGGCAAAATCCGGTCACGTTGTACGTGTTTCTGCCGCACATGGGGCAAACGGCAGGCTCGCTCAGGTGTTCGCGCCCTAGGCAGGTCTGATTGTCCGAGACGCTGAACGAGAAGCCGTTGCAGCTTTTCCTACCGCTGCGCACGTAGCGCTTCATCGTGGTCTCGGCGATGCGGTTTGCGCGAGCAGCCGCCGAGATGGATGGATAGGTTACTCCATCCGAACGCGTGACCTTATATCCGACGAACTTCATTCGGCACCGCTACGCATGGGGCCGAGCCAGAATGATTCGAGCATATCGGCTCCACCTCCTTGCGGAGCTTTTGTAGGCAGTCTATGGCCTTGCCGATATCGGATAGCGTCTGGCCTTTGGATAGCAGCGCCAGACGTATTTGAACGCGCAGCACCACCACCAGACGATGATTGCCGAGTGCGTGAACTCGTCCCTCCACTGCTTGATGGCGGATCGCATTGCGCGGGTGGCGGTGATAAAGCCGTCACCGAGATAATGGCGCGGGCAATTTGAATCGTAGGTCAAAACCTTGTGGTCATTGTCCTCAAGCTCCACTCCCATTACTTGCATGGGGTCACCTCGATAATGAACGTATCGCCGATTCTGGGAGCATCCTTTATTGGAAACTTCACGTTGATAGACGAATGACCGTCATCGTCGCTCGTTTCAAGAAGCGCCCGCACGTATCCATTTTCTCGAATGTGGCTAATGTTCATGCTGTTCATGTCTTGATACACCACGTTCACGCTCATGCAAATGGCTTTCGCTTGATCGTGTTAGTCACTTCTCCACCTCCATCTGGTTGCGCAGTCTACGGGCGTGGCGCTCGCTCACGCCAGACCTCATGGCTACCTGCTTGGCGGTCATGCGCTTGTCTTTCAGCAGCTCCATCGCTTTTAGGGTCTTGGGGCTTTTTGTTCCGCTCATTTGGCATCCACCTCCCATGGCGGCAGACCGATATATTCGGCGATGCTCGCAACGTTTTTCTCGTACTCGGCTACCTCTTCGTCCGACAGGTTGGGGCCGACGAAATTCCACAGCATCGCACCGAAACCTTCTAGGAAACCGATAGCGCGGACGGCGTTGGCACGTTTAACGGATACGTCGCGGATGTTAACTATCTGGTTGGCGAATTCATTAACTTGGTCGAGCGGGATGAACGGCTCTTTGTCGTCGTTTGCGGCCTTGTCTGCCGCATCTCGCCTTTCTTCGAGTATCTTCTTGATTGGCTCGATAATCTCTGGATGGTCGCTCATCGATCAACCTCCTTTAGTTCCCAGAAATTGCACGTGTTGCACGGCTGGCACACGTGCGGTATGTCGCGCTGGTCTCGCCGGCACGTCAGGTAGTCAATCTTGACCTCGTAGACCTTGACGGTGAACGGGTCTCTCGCAAAACGGCACGTGGCGCATCGCTTTCCAACCTGATCTGCCATTACAACGCCCCCGTGCTGCCGTAGCCGTCCTCGCCGCGCGAGCTTTCCGGCAGGCTGTCGTAGGTCGTGAACACGGCATTGACGAACGGCAGGAACACCAGCTGGGCGATTCGCTCCAGCGGGTAGACCGTATAGGGCTCATCGCTCAGATTCACCAGCTTGCATCGATCTCGCCGCGATAGCCGGGGTCGATGATGCCGGGCGCGTTTGCGAGCGTGATGCCGTGGTTGCAGCTGAGCCCCGAACGCGGTGCCTGGAGCGCGAACATGCCTCCGGCATCGCCAGATGCACTCCCGTGCGACCCACACCGACTTCCACGGTTCGATGGTGATTGGGTTGGGAATATTCGCCTTGAGGTCGCACCCGGCGTCTTCCACGCCGTGGGCGTACTTCGGCAAAAGGTCATCGCCGTCAAGCATGATCGGCACGACCTTGAGATTAGGTCCTTTGGGATTCATTTCATTTCTCCACTTTCTCAAACATTCCGCACGGTTCGTCATCTGATGTTCCGAAAGAGTCGTCATATGCTGCCGCCTGGGTTTTTGCAAATATCAACATGTCCACTTCTTGCATGCTCTCGGCACCGTAGAATGCCGGCATTTCCCAAATCTGCTTGTCGCAACGGTATGCGCGGCACACCTCGGGGCGTGCGGGATACACGGAGCAGCGATTAGTAGACGTGGTGAGATATGGACAGGTGAGATCAATGCTCCTGTCCATGCGCTTATGCGGTCTGATTCCATGCTTGATGACATAGGCTGACAGACGCACCATATCGAATGCACTCATTGGAATGAAACGCGAGCAGCATCGACCGCACCCTTCGCAGCTTCCGTTTGGTGTGTACAGATCTCGGACAGTCTGGGTTTTGCTTAGCGCGTGGTGGTACGCACGCGCGATATTGCTTTCACTGAGGCACATCAGTCTTCCTCGCTAACGACAATGCCGCCTTGGATAATCACGCGCTTGCCTTGGGCATCGTCAAAGAAAATCTCTTGGTCGTTCGATTCAATGTCGAACTTGCCGTGCCAGCTTTTGATCTCCTTGCCCGTGTTGTCGTAAAGCGTGACGGTACGGTTGATTCCACCGCTGAAATCGCTGCTCATGCTCTTGACCGAACGGCTGCACGATGAACATCCAGCCAGGCCGCAGACAATCACGATAGCCAGGACGGATACGACGAGGGCCGCGACGAACGCGACCCTACGCTTGGTAATATTCATTTGTTGGGTTCCTTTCTATTTGTGGAAATGATCGCACGCTACGCCCTGCATATCGCGCATGTGATTAGCTATCCAGTCGAGCGCCATGTTGCGCCCGCTGCTGCATTTTCTTTGGGATAAAAGCCGAACTCTTCAAAGAACGCCATGTTAAGTTCGTAATCGCAAACACCGTAGTCACAGCAGCACTCGACCATGCGCTTACACTCGGCGCACGTGGGCTTACCATCAATCATGATTCAGTCCATTCAGGCTCGCACCTCTTGATAAAGATGATGGTCGAACCACAGTTCCGGCAGTAATACTTGGTCTTGCGGACAAGCGGCTTTCCCTCTTCGTAGATGAAAACTCGACCGTCATTGATGTGGTCAGCATGGAACCAATATGCTTGCCGCAGTTAGGGCATTTAATGTCCACCCTTCACCACCTTCCTGCCGCAGCCCGGGCAATAGTTCCACGTGGCAAGCACGCGATAGCATTCATAGTCCTGAACCATTTCTCCGCATACGGAGCATTTAAAGCCGTTGTCGCACGGGCCATAAGCCGTCTCATCGTAGACGTTTTTCGCAAGTCGGCTCGTCTATGAGCACGGGGATAGCGTTGACCACTGACGAAACGTATCCGTCCCACAAATACTTAGTATTTTCGAGGGATTCGTATTGGTTTCGCTTTTTGCGCTTTTCAGCGCATTCGTTCGCGTCCTGCTCGTTGTCGAACGCCATGTAGGGGCACTCCCAAGCGTCCTCGTATTCGCCGCCGTAGTCGGTGACTAAGTAGAAGGTGCGCTTGGTCTTAGGCATCTTCCACCTCCACGCCGCAGCTTTTCAAAAAGTCGATAATCATGAGCGTGTAGCAGTCCGTATCGGCTAGCGCATTGTCGAAAGCAACCATACGCTCGGCGCGGCATTTGGCGCACGATACCTTGAGCGGCTTCTTGTTGTTCATAACGACGGAACCAAAGTAACGGCACGGCGCAGCGACTTGTATGCACTGATCTTCATATGAATCGCGCACTGAATCTCGAAGCCTGCCTACTGGTTCGCATAGCTTGCGCTTAATCTTCATTCAGTACCACCGCCCCACAATGCGGACAACGCTCATACTTGCCGTATATCTCTTCGCAAGTCCTGCCGCATTCGCTGCATTCGTAGATTCTTACCTTGGCGTTTCCGTGAGTCTCAACGTCGGTGAGGTCTAGGCGGCATGTCGGGCTGTTGTCCACTCCCGCCGAATCATCGTAGGAATCGACGCAATCGTCGTAGGTAAGGCCGTCTATTTCGTTGTTAACCATTGTGAATCGCCACCCCGCAGCTATGGCAATAGTTCGGCACGCCGTACTCGCCGATATCCGCGCCGCATTGCGGACAAAACACGTAGCCTCCATTGCGTTCGGTATGACGGGCCTGTATACCGGGCGGTCGATTAAATCAACAAGAGTCTCGACGATGTGGATGTAGTTGCCTTTGAACGCATTTCCGCGTTGCTCGACCGATGCGGCGATGTTGCGGTAGGTCGTGTTGCCACATTCCATCATGTCGAGGTCGTTTTTGTAGTACTCCCCGTTTTCTCGCATGTATGTGAGTTGGTTTCGCAGTCGCGCCGCCACTTTACGGCGTTCCTCGTCGTTAATCATCTGCTGCTCCTTCCGGGTCGATGAGGTCAGCAAGCCGTCCGAACACATCGTTCATCTCGTGGTATCCGATGAACGGCGGCATTACCGTCTCGTCCAGAAGTTCGTAAAACTCTTCTTTGTATCGCACGCGGTTGCCGTCGGAAAGGTTCCGAAGGCCTTCCGCTGCCTCGCGGCGCTCTGAATCGGTAATCATAGATCGTCCACCTCCACCATCTTGTAGAGCCTGAGCAGCAGCACACGCGCCGAACGGATGCTGTTCAGAACGTTAGTCTTGCTGAGTTCGCGGGGCATCTTCTCGTACTCCAGGTGATACGAGTCAATCCATTCCTCTCGATCCTCCACCAGCCTGCTAACGGCTTTTGTGTAGTCGGCAGCTATCTGCTTTTTCGGTTATCTCGTAGCTCATTGCACCCTCCGTTCCACGCTTCTACCGCCAGATCTTCGCTTGGTGCTTGCGGCCCTTTTGTCTTGCAGTTATGGCATCAAAGCCGTATCTTGTTTCATCGCTATATGCTGATGAACAAGTGAACGTAAACGTGTCAGTGGAGCCGCAAACGGGTAGGGCTTCAACTTGGCTTTGTCCATTAGTCCTCCCTCGTCAGCTTGCGACCGCAAATCGGGCAATAGAAGATACGGCGCGATTGGAAGTTGTACATGAGGACGCTATACGGATACTCGTTGCAGCGGATAACGGGCTCACCGACACCTTTCCAGAAGATTGTCATTTCGTAGTCAGCATCATCGGCGAAGTCCACGGGGTCGCCAGTGCAATACGGGCAGGGCTTCGATTTGGTTTCGTCGGTCATTCGTCCTCACCCCTCAGCTTGCGGATGCGGGCGAGAATGTCGCGCATGGCAATTCGAGCGCAGCCGTCCTCGCCACCGGGGCACGATATACAGCCATCTTCGTCTTTGCTTCTGTGGAAGTAGGCACAAGCCTCTTGATACCGCGCGTCACCTGCCTCGCTCAAGTCCTCATACAACTTCTCCCATGTGTCGGGCGGGGTGAGGTACATGAGCTCGGGGTCGAGCCTTGAAAACTTATCGGTGAGCGCTCGCCACTGGCCTGCCGTGCTGTTGCTCGGATCGAAGTCGGTGACGTACATCCAGCCAGTGATGTTGTAGCATTGCCGTTGCCGCCGAACAGTTCCACAGTATCTAACGGATCTTTCGCCCTC